>Ga0256407_10000255_pt1 | contig 133555 bp, 118 predicted proteins | sample RumenRJG_04DNA_FD_193489 | JGI IMG/M metagenome (GOLD analysis project Ga0256407, IMG submission 193489) | Bovine rumen microbial communities from Lethbridge, Alberta, Canada - RJG_04 | ecosystem: Host-associated > Mammals > Digestive system > Stomach > Rumen | place: Canada: Alberta... | reverse complement strand
AGAAAAGACTCTTTTGACGATGCCTGAAGCAGAACAACTCTTTACCATCAGCCCCATGAAGGTGAGAAGATACATTAAAGAGAACCCGGATTGTGGATTGGCATTGTTTTATGGGAAAAGGGTGCTTTTGATTCGACCGATTTTCGAGGATTTTATCAAGGACCACCCTGAACTAAGGAGGAGAGATTATGTCGAGCATTCGCGGTAAGATTCGAAGGGACTCGAAGCACAGGATCCTCAGAGCTGGCGAATCGGTTCGAAAGGATGGAAAATACCAGTTCAAGTACCATGTGAATGGTAAACCAAAGTTCATCTACAGTTGGCGACTGGAGCCCACTGATAAACTTCCTGCAGGCAAAAAGCCCTGCAAATCCCTTCGTGAGATGGAGCGAGAAATCGGGCGGGATATGGAATCGTTACTTGATCCAACCCTCAAGAACATGACAGTTATTGAACTGGTTGAACGATACCTTAGAACCAAGACCGGCGTGAAGGAATCCACGAGGATGGGATATAAGACTGTCACCAACTTCCTCGAAAAAGAACCATTTGGTCACCAGAGGATTTGTGAGATTCGAACCTCGGATGCAAAACTTTACTTGATTCACCTTCAGGAGAGTGGGAAAAGCTACAGCGCTATCCACACCATTCGAGGTGTTCTGAGACCGGCTTTTCAGCTTGCGGTTGATGATGACATTCTCCTTAAGAACCCATTCAACTTTGAAATGCAGGGTCTCCTGATTAACGACAGCAAGGGGAGAGAGGCGGTCAGTAAAAGCGATATGCGAAAGTTTCTCGATTTTGTGTATGAGGACAACGCCTACTGCAAATACTATGAAGCTTTCTACATCCTTTTCCACACAGGCCTTCGTATTTCAGAGTTCTGTGGCCTTACCGTGAAGGATATCGATTTTGTCAATAACACCATTAACGTTGATAAACAGCTGCAACGCCTTGGTATGAAGTATGTTATTGTTACCACCAAAACCAATGCTGGAACACGTGTTTTACCGATGACTTCAGATGTGGCAGAGTGTTTCAGAGCCATTATTGATGAACGGCAAATCAGTATGAAAGAACCGGCAATTGATGGCGTGCGTGGTTTTCTGTTCCTCGATGAAAATCAGATGCCTTTGGTGGCGATGCATTGGCAGCACCGAATGAAAAACGCCTGGAACAGATATAACGACATCTACCGGGTACAGTTGCCACCTATCACACCGCATGTCTGCAGGCATACCTATTGCAGCAATATGGCAAAGAACGGTATGAGTCCCAAAACGCTCCAATACCTGATGGGGCACAGTGATATCAGTGTTACCATGAACGTATACACTCATCTTGGCCTGGAAGATGCTGCTTCTGAAGTCCGGAGACTTGAAGAGCTGGAAAAAGCTAGGGTTGATTTGGAGAGGACCGGTGTGGATCCGGAGGAGAAAGCCAGGACTATTCGAGTAGTCTCATAACTGAATACGGAAATGATGAACCCCACCTTGGAATGAACCATGGTGGGGGATTTTTTGTGCCAAAATAGATGTGCTTTTCTTTAATTCTTGCTATAATCTATTATAAGAATGTAGAGGTGACAAGATTATGGCAGTACCAAAATTTTTCGAGTTTTTTAATTATTTTCTTGAAGCAATCGAGGACGGGGAAGTCCATTCGGTTAAAGAAATTCGGACTATTATAGCGACGGAAATGGAACTGACAGAGTCTGACCTTGAAGAGATGCTGCCAAGCGGAAAACAACCAAAATTTCATAATAGAGTCAACTGGGCTGGTACTTATTTGAGAAAGGCAGGACTAGTTGCTTCTCCACAAAGAGGAAAGTATAAGATAACAAATGATGGACTTTCCGCTCTTCAATCAGGGAAAGATATCAATGTTGAATATTTGGAACAGTTTGCATCATTCATTGCTTTTAGGAGCAATACTTCTGATAAAGCGGCTGATCTCGTAGTGGAAGATGATACTGAATCTCCGATGGAGATGCTTGATAAGGCATTTGAACAAGTGAAGCTGTCCTTGGCGAGTGAACTAATGGATGAAGTCATGAAATTGACACCATCTGAATTTGAAAAGTTGGTTGTAGTTCTATTGCTTAGGATGGGTTATGGAAACGGCATTGAAAAGGCTGGCTTTGTCACACAAAAATCTAATGACGGTGGTATAGACGGTATTATCAAAGAGGATCAGCTCGGCTTTAGCAGTATTTACATTCAAGCAAAGCAATGGGCACCAAATCAAACAGTTACAACTCCAGAGATACAAAAATTTGTTGGCGCACTTCAAGGCAAACAAGCTCAAAAAGGATTATTTATAACTACTGCCAAGTTCTCAAGCGGAGCGAGGCAGTATGCAGATAATCTTTTGGGTGCCAAAGTGGTTCTGGTTGATGGAAAAGATTTGGCAAGCTTGATGATAAAGCATAATGTTGGTGTCTCAACTGAACATGTGTATGAAGTGAAGAAAATAGACAGCGACTTTTTTATGGATGAACTGTAACATAACTTATTGAATTCTCCTGGCTTCGGCCGGGAGTTTTCCCTTTGTCTGATTCATGGTGAGACGGGGGCAAAGATTGAAGATGATTTTGGGCCAGCAGAGTTGTTTCATAACTGAATACGGAAATGATGAACCCCACCTTGGAATGAACCAGGGTGGGGTATTTGTTATTTGGATTCATTTGGGAATAATTCATCAAGGATATAAATGAGTGATTCTTGTAATTCATATCTAAGAAAACGTAGTTTTAAATAGTCAGCTTCACGTTGGCTAGACTGTTTTTCAAGCTCGCTTATTATTTCAACATAATGCGGTGGGGGATTAGGGTAATCTATTCCAGGCCAAGGAGTGTCGTACTTTTCATGATAATCAATTGCTTCGTTTACAGCTGCTTGTCCAAATTTTTTTGAAACGGAGTCGTTTCCCGAAGAGTAGTCTATGTACAAATCATTATACTGTTTCAAAAGACTTGAAAACTCATAAAAATTTGAAGACTGCAAAAAGCGATACAGTATTTGTGCATACTCTTGAGACTCGTGCTTTCTAATGCCTTTCTGACTGAGCTCGGTCAAAACAGGGAGAAGATCAGACGAAAAACCAGTCAACTCAGAAAAATGGCTTTTGAATGTTGTACCCTCGGTATAGTTCGGTTCACCTAGAAGATAACCTAGCTCGCAATCGAAGATTTTACAAAAAGAGAAGAGTTTGTCGAGTGGGGGCACGGTTTCTCCTTTTTCATAATTAGATATTTGTTTTCCTACACAATGGATTTTCTTGCCAAGTGCTTCTTGACTCCAACCCCGTTTCTCTCGTTCTAAACGGATGGTTTTACCTATTGCTTCTGCTGAATATTTCATGTGCTCTCCTTTCTTACCTAAAAAGTAAGACATTATTTTAGAATAGGAACTTGCGTTTCTGACAAGTCAAGTGTACTATGAAGATGCAAGCACGTCAAGCCAAAAGCAAGGAGGAATTACATGTTAGAGAAAGCTCAAGTAAGACTCAGTACAGTTTTTACTGAGGTTGATATGCAACGAATTTGGATTATGTATTTCGAAGGCGATGATAAAGCGGAAATACAAGTGGATCTTCATGGTCTAAGTCGCAAAGCATCCGAACGTTTGGTGAACAATCTCATTGCATTATTCCCACAATCGCATTTCTCTCTGATCCTCATCCACGGTTACACAAGAGGCCATGCTTTGAAAGATTTGTTTAATGAGCAATTTGTTCACCCAAGGGTTGCCCACACTACTCTACACAAGGATAACCCAGGTAGAACAACGCTTGTAATCACTTAAAGGAGGTGACAAAGATGAAATATCCTATTTGTAAACTGTGTGGTACAGAAATGACTGATTTCGATGGATGGGCATGGTATACTTGCCCATCATGTGGAGAGATGGTTCGTATCATTGATGGCAAAACTACGTGGAGCGATGAAATTTTTGGCTCTGGAACCAAAGAACATCACAGCGACTTTGAACTCGCCGACTTTTGCCACGGCGGAGATTTATGGGAGTGAAATATATGAGTAAGTATAGCAATCGCTGGTTCAGAAAAGTATCTGATGAAGAGCTGAGAGCAGAAAGGGAGCGGATTAGACTACAGTATTGCTCGCCTGACCCAAATAAAGATATGGAAGAGGCTGCACGGTTGTTTAATCTTCTAAGGGCTTTTGACAGAGAACTAAGTCGTAGAGCCTGGGGCGACGAAACTCCACGGCCACCTAGTTACCATTCAGAACATGGGTGGTATTTGTCTGAAGATGATTAATTGACGATTGTTACAAACACTACCTTTTTCCTTAGGGATTACTCCCGGCTTCGGTCGGGAGTTTTCTTTTCTCGATAATCGTGTTTCTTTGTGATAAAATCCTTAGTAGTAATCAGACCCCGTTTTTACTCCTTTTCAACTACTAAGCAGTGACACAATATGCCAACTTGTGCAAGGTTGTGTAGGTTTGCTTGCTTAAGAAGGAGAATGAGAAAACCAATAGGTAAGCGCAAAACAGCGCATATCTTCGCATAAAGGAGCACGAGAAAAGTATGACCAAGATCCTGTTTGTCTGCCACGGCAACATCTGCAGAAGCCCCATGGCGGAGTACGTGATGAAAGACATGGTGCGGCGCGAAGGCGTCGCGGACCGGTTTGAAATCGCCTCGGCGGCCGTTTCGACAGAGGAAATCGGCAACCCGGTCTACCCGCCGGCACAGCGTGTGCTGAATGAACACGGCATCTCCTGCAAAGGCCACCACGCCCATCAGATGTCCCGCAAAGAGTATGAGTATTACGACTACGTCATCCTCATGGACGCGATGAATCGCCGCTGGTGTGACCGCATCATCGGAGAGGACGACCAGAACAAGGTGAGCCTCCTGCTCGAACACGCCGGCATCAACCGGGATGTCGCGGACCCCTGGTACACCGGAAACTTTCAGGCCACCTGGGACGACGTGAACCTCGGGTGCAAAGCCCTGCTCGATGAGATCCTGGGCGATCGACCACGGCGCGCATAAAGACAAGACAAAAAGAAAACTGACTTCGCTCCACAGAACCGTGGAAAGAAGTCAGTTTTTTGTTGTTATGAAACGGGCCGAGCGCTGCTTACTTGATCGCGTTTATCGCGAAGCTGTAGATCTTTTTGCTGGTGGCGGCATTGTAATGGGTGCCGTCCGTCGTGCCGAAGCCGGTGTCCTTCAGGTAGCCGTAGCAGTCGATGTACTTGATCTGCGGCAGAAGGCTCACACTGAGCTTCTCGTTGAAGGTGCGGATGACCTTGTTACGGTCGGTGTAGCCCTGCTTCTGTTTCCTGGAAGCGCCGGGCATGCGGCCGGCCGGGCCGACGTTCATGACGTAGACCTTCGCGCCGCGGGCGATCCAGGTCATGGCCATCAGGTTGTAGTAGGCGATGTACTCCTCGACCACCGCAGTGGGCGTGTTGCTCGTGTCGTTGTAGCCCATCCACAGGACGATCTTCGTCTTGTTGTCGATGGTGTCGAGGCCGTTCATCTCGAGACGGGGGACAAGGGTGGTCGTGAGGTCGACGAACGTGGCACCCCACTTGAAGTCCCAGAGGATGCTGCCGTCCTGCTGCAGGAGGTCGTAGATGAGCTTCCCGTTGTTGCGGACCTGACGCAGGTTCGCGGTGCGGGAGTCTCCGATGAAGATGGTCTTCTTTTTCGTGCCCTGAACGACGGTCGTGACGGACTGTGTCTCGACGGCTTTGGTCTCGGTGGCGGCGAAGGCGGGGCCGGACATGGTCAGGAACAGGACCATGGTCATGGCGACGGCGATCGGGCGGAGCCAGAGTCTTTTTTTCACGTTATATTCCTTTCCTCCGGACTGTTTTTCGCCCGGAAAAACCAATTACTGCAACCATTTTAGATGATTATCTGGGAGAATTCAACGAAATGTAACTTGTTCCTTTTAGTCAACTATGTTGTTGTGAAGATGACACAAAACCTGAGCGTTTTTGCGTGAGTTTTTGTGAAAAGATTTCAAGGGAGGGATACTGATGTCACAGGCTGCCATCACTCTGATCGTCCTGGTAGTCGCGATCATCCTCTTCGTCATCGATATCCTGCCGATGGGGCTCGTCGCGTTCTGCGTGCCGGTCGTCCTCTATTTCCTCGGCATCATCGAGGTCGGAGACATTTTCACCGACGTTATCAACTCGAACGTCATTCTCATCATCGCCATGTGCGTCATCGGCGCCGCGTTCTTCAAGACCGGCCTCGCGTACAAGGTGTCACAGAAGGTCATGAAACTGACCCACAGCGAGAAAGGCCTCATTCTGGTGGTCATCCTGCTGTCGGGCGTCATGTCCGGATTCGTTTCCAACTCCGGTACCGTCGCCGTCCTGCTGCCCATCGTCATGGGGATCGCCAGAGCGGCCGACATCAAACCCATCAAGCTGCTCCTGCCGCTCGTCATGGGTGCGACGCTGGGTGCTGACTTCACGGTCATCGGTTCGCCCGGTAACCTCATCGCCAAAAACACCATTGAGACTTATTCGAACGGCACGATGCATGTCGGATTCTTCGAGTATGCCAAGATCGGCATCCCGATGCTCCTCGCCGTCGCCGTCTTCATGTTCTTCTTCGGGAACAAGCTCATCAAGGATCGTCCCGCCGGCGAAATGGGTGAGACGAACACCGATTACAGCGCTATCCCGAAATGGCATTCCATCTTCACGGCTGTCGACCTCGTCGCCACGGTCACCCTGATGGTCCTGACCGACTATGTCGACTTCCTGCCGCCCATCCACATCATCGCCTGTGTCGGCGCCATCCTCATCGTCGCTGCCGGCATCCTCACTGAAAAAGAGGCGTTCAAGTCCTTCGAACTTCTGACCGTCTTCATGCTGGCCTTCATGTCCCCGCTCGGCGCGGCCATGAACAACACCGGCGCCGGCCAGATCATCGCGGACAAGGTCATCGCCCTCACCGGCAATTCCGGCACCTTCATCATCATGGCTGCCATGTGGCTGCTCACCTGGGTCCTGACGCAGGTCATGAGTAACACCGCCGCCTGTACGCTGCTGTGCCCCATCTCCTGGACCATCGCCGAGACCATCGGTGCGGACCCCCGCGCCGTCGTCATCGCGGTCTTCATCGCCTCTTCCGTCGCAGTCTGTACCCCGATGGCCATCCCGGCCAACGCCATGATCCTCGGCCCCGGCAACGTCCGGTTCAAGGACTTCATGGTCCCCGGTCTTGCTGTCTCCGCTGTCTGCTTCGTCGTCAGCATGATCCTGCTGCCGATCTTCTACCCGTTCTATCCGGGCTGATCGCAAGGTTCGAACCTGTAAGGAGGGTCATGTTATGAAAAATTATCTTTCCATCCTGCTGACCGCCGTTCTGCTCATCAGTATGCTGGCGCTCAGCGGATGTAACAGCAATGTTACGGCGGACGTCGAATATGTCAAAGACCAGGGCAAACTCGTCGTCGGTGTCATCGACGCGCCGCCCCTGACGGAACTCAACGATGAAGGGGAGTGGACCGGTCTTGCCGCGGACCTCGCGAGAGGCTTCGGCAAAGAACTCGGCGTCGATGTCGAGTTCAAGGAGATCGACTGGACTCAGATGGAACATCTCCTGAACGACAAGACCATCGACTGTGTCGCTTCCGCACTGACCCTGACGGCCGAACGCCGCGCGGTCATGTCCTGCACGAAGGCGTACCTCAACAACTCGCAGATCGTCGTCACCAAGGCGGAGAACGCCCGCAAGTACACGTCTGCCGAGGATTGCCTCCAGCTGAAGATCGCGGTCCTCGACGGCTCCACCCATGAGACCCTGGCCAAGGAAAACGGCTTCGTCATCATGGCGAAGGACTCCACCGAGAACGCCCTGAAAGCGGTCTCCGACGGTTCCGCGGACGCTGCCATCGTGAACTCCATCTATGCTACCACTGCCATCGGCAAAGGCAACGAGTTCCCCGACCTTGCACGTTCCTTCCGTCTGAAGAACAACAAGATCGGCTTCGCGTTCCGCAAAGACTCTGAACTTGCCACGAAGATGAACGACTACTTCGTCACCGTCTACACCAGCGGTCAGATGAAACAGATGGCTTCGAAATACGCCATCCAGAAACTGATCACGGAACAGGTCACGGAACAGTAACCACATACGAAATAAGGCCTCGCCAAAACGGCGGGGCCTTGCTTTTTATATGTGCTGTTTTTCTTTCATCAGAACCGGAACACGATGCCGACGACCGCGGCAATGGCGATGTACGCCACCGGGTGCAGGTCCTTGAGCTTCGGCAGCTGTGTTGCCACCATGACGAGCGCGAACAGGACCAGGGACTTCCAGGAGAACAGCGCCGTGATGCCGCTCATGTCGAACACTGTGGAGCCAGAGTAGCCGGGGAACAGGGCGATGAGGAACACCGAGAAGCCGGCCGCGGCGATGAGTCCGATGGCGGCGGGGCGAAGCCCTGCGAACACCGCTTTGACGATGCGGTTCTCGGAATACTTATCCATGATGCCCGCGAGGATGACGATGATGATGAACGACGGCAGGACCAGACTGACGGTCGTCAGGATGGCGCCGGGGATGCTGAACATGTGGTAGCCCACATAGGTTGCCATGTTGATGCCGATGGGCCCGGGAGTCGACTCGGAAACGGCCACCATGTTGGCGATGTCCGCCTTCGTGAACCAGTCCGGATGGGCATTCGACATGTCCGTGATGAAGGGCAGGGTGGCCAGTCCGCCGCCGACTGCCAGAAGGCCGGTCTTGAAGAAGTTCAAACAGAGGAGAAGGAGTGTGCTCATGCGTCATCCTCCTTTCCGGTCTTCTTCCGTCCGCCGAAGAAGAGGAATCCGATGAGGGCACCGGCAAAGACGATGGCGACGGGGGAGGTCCCGAACAGTGCCACCAGGATGAACGCGATGACCGCCATGGCGATGGACAGCGGATCTTTCAGAGAACTCTTCGCCATCTTCCAGACGGACGCGAAGATGAGCGCCGTGACGGCGGCCCGGACGCCGGCCAGCGCATGCTGGACGGGCTCAAGGTCCGCGAAGTTTTTGAGCAGTGCCGCGATCAGCGAGATGATGACCAGACTCGGGGACACGACTCCGAGGGTCGCCAGGACGGCGCCGGGGAGTCCCGCCTGTTTTTTGCCGAGGAACGTTGCGGTGTTGACGGCGATGATGCCGGGGGTGCACTGGGCGAGGGCGAAGATGTCAAGGAGTTCCTCCCGCGTCGTCCAGGCGTGTTTGTCGACACATTCCTTTTCGAGCATCGGCAGCATGGCATACCCGCCGCCGAAGGTGAAGAGGCCGATCTGGAAGAAGGACACGTACATCTTCAGTGCCAGCTTCCAGCGCTCCGCAAGAGTCTTTTGCATGGGAGGCCTCCTTATTCGTTGCGGCCGAGCAGGTCGTCGACCGAGATGTCTAACGTGTTGGCAATGGCCAGAAGTTCATAGTCGTTGATGGCCCGGTGCTGGCCTTCGATCTTCGAGAGCACCGACGGCGCCATCGGGACGCCCTGCAGGGCCATGGACTCGCAGAAATCCTTCTGCTTGAGCCCCAGTTCCTTGCGCAGCCGCTCGATGCGGATGCCGCAGATGTTTTTCGTGCCCCGGTACTGTTCCCGGTTCCTCACGGTACATCGCCACCTTTTTTCTAAAATCGCAAAATGATTATATCAAAGATTTATCAATCGTTGAAGGGCTTTTTCCGCGGTGCTATAATATTTTTACTGAAACACTGAAGGAGGCGTTCCCTTTGAGTAACGACCTGGAGAGCAATTACTTCGACAAAGACCTCAACATCACCATGCTCACCGACTTCTACGAGCTGACCATGGGTGGTGGCTATTTCCATAACGGTCTGAAGGACACCATCGGTCACTTCGACCTCTTCTACCGTCATATCCCGGACAACGGCGGCTACGTCATCGCGGCCGGTCTCGAGCAGATGGTGGACTACCTGAACAACCTGCACTTCACCGAGGAAGACCTTGCGTACCTGAAGACCCGCGGCTTCGCGGACGACTTCCTCGACTACCTCCGGAACTTCGAGTTTGCCTGCGACGTGTGGGCCATTCCCGAAGGCACTCCGGTCTTCCCGAACGAACCCGTCGTCCATGTCCGCGGCCCGGTCATCCAGGCGCAGTTCATCGAGACGGCCATGCTGATGCTCTTCAACCACCAGAGCCTCATCGCCACCAAGGCGAACCGCATCGTCCGCGCGGCGGATGGCAGAGCGGTCATGGAGTTCGGCTCCCGCCGTTCCCACGGTGCCATGGCGGCCATCCACGGCGCGCGTGCTGCCTACATCGGCGGCGCGGTCGGTACCGCCTGTGCCCTTGACGGCAGAGACTACGGCATTCCGGCCCTCGGCACCATGGCCCACAGCTGGGTCCAGATGTTCGACACCGAGCTCGACGCGTTCCTCGCCTATGCGAGAGAGTACCCTCAGAACTGCACACTGCTCGTCGACACGTTCAACGTCCTGAAGTCCGGTGTCCCGAACGCCATCGAAGCCTTCAACCGGGAAGTCGTCCCGAGAGGGTTCCGTCCGGCGGGCATCCGCATCGACTCCGGCGACATCACCTACCTGTCCAAGAAGGCACGGAAGATGCTTGACGACGCCGGGTTCCCGGACTGCGGCATCGTCGCCTCCAACTCCCTCGATGAGTACCTCATCTCCGACATGCTCGAACAGGGTGCGGAGATCACCTCCTTCGGCGTCGGCGAACGCATGATCACCGCAAAGTCCTCCCCGGTCCTCGACGGTGTCTACAAACTCTGCGCCATCGAAGAAGACGGAAAGATCATCCCGAAGATCAAGATCTCCGAGAACGTCACCAAAATCACCACGCCCGGTGTCAAGGAAGTCTGGCGTCTCTACGACAAGGAGACCGGCAAGGCGGAGGCCGACGTCCTCACCCTGACCGACGAAGTCATCGACGAGAGCAAACCCTACCTGCTCTTTGACCCGGACTACACCTGGAAGCAGAAGACACTCGAGAACTTCACGGCCCGTAAGCTCCTCGAACCCGTCTTCGTCGGCGGCAAATGTGTCTTCCAGCGCAAGCCCATCGACGAGATCCAGAAGTACTGCAAGGAGCAGGTCGATACCCTCTGGGAGGAAGTCACCCGTTTCGAGCACCCGCATAACTACTATGTCGACCTTTCCCAGGAACTCTGGGATGAGAAATACAGACTTCTGAAGGAGCACAGCTCGAAAGTATGACCAACACGACCCCTAAGTATGACACCGTCATCTTCGACCTCGACGGTACCCTTCTTTACACGCTGACCGACCTGCGCACCGCGGTCAATGCGGCGATGCACCGCTTCGGCTGGCAGGAACGCACCTTTGAAGAGATGCGCCACTTCGTCGGCAACGGCATCCGCAACCTTATGGACCACGCGGTCCCGGGCGGGGAGAAGAACCCTCTGTTCGAGGAGGCCTTCGCCACGTTCAAAGCTGCCTATGCCGAGTGCCAGACCGACACGACCGGCCCCTATGACGGCATCCAGGACGCGGTCCGGGAGCTGCAGGAACACGGCATCAAAATGGCCATCGTCTCCAACAAGATCGACGGCGCCGTGCAGACCCTGAACGAGGACTTTTTCCACATGGACATCGCCATCGGCGAGCGGGAGGGCATGGCCCGGAAACCCGCGCCGGACAGCGTTTTTCTGGCGATGAACGAACTCTCCGCGGAACCGTCCCGCACCGTCTATGTCGGCGACTCCGATGTCGACCTCAAAACGGCGAAGAATGCCGGACTGCCCTGCATCTCGGCCCTCTGGGGCTTCCGCACCAGAGCGGAACTCGAGTCCTACGGAGCCACCTGCATTGCCGATACGCCCGCCGACATGGTCGCGGAGATCCTCGGCACAACGGAGTAAAACAAAAATTGTTAAATGAGACAGGACCTCGCCGGAGGTCCTGTTTTTTGTTCCTTCGGCGGCGATGAAAATTGATAAGAGACACTATCTGTGATATCCTAAAGGGTAAGAATTTTAGCATTCAGATGTAATGAACTGTTTGAAATTATAAAAGGAGGGAGCGCCGTGGCCTTTGACCACTTTGTCCAGAGTGGCACGAAGCAGCTGCGCTGCGGGTACACGACCGGTACCTGCGCGGCACTGGCTGCGGAAGGCGCTGTCACCCTCCTCCTGAGCGGCACCGCCCCCGCCGGCCTGTCCCTTCGGACCCCGAAGGGCTGGACCGTGGAGGTCGTGCCGGAAACCTGCGAACGTCTGGCAGACGGGTCTGCCCGCTGTACTGTCCGGAAAGATGCCGGGGACGACCCGGACGTGACGGACGGCATGCCGGTGATCGCCACGGTCTCCCTCTGCGAGCCTTCGCCCGACGCGGTCCTCATCGACGGCGGGGAAGGGGTCGGCCGGGTCACACGACCGGGCCTCGACCAGCCGGTGGGAAACGCCGCCATCAACCGGGTGCCCCGGCAGATGATCCGGGACGCGGTCCTGGAGGTCTGTGAAGAACTCGAGTATGACCCGGTCTCGCAGGGAGCGATTCAGGTCGTCATCTCCATCCCCGGCGGGGAGGAGAAGGCGAAAAAGACCTTCAACCCGAAGCTGGGCGTCGAAGGCGGCCTGTCGGTCCTCGGGACCTCGGGCATCGTCGAGCCCATGAGTGAACAGGCGCTGAAGGACACCATCGCGGTGGAACTCCGCCAGGCTTTCGCACTTCAGAAAGAAGCCGGGGTACATCGCCACGCGGTCCTGCTGACGCCCGGCAACTACGGAAAAGACTTCCTCGATGCACAGGGCTGGTCCGACCTCGGCGTGCCCGTCGTCAAGATCTCGAACTATGTGGGCGATGCACTGGATGCCGCCGTCTCCATCGGCTTTACCGACATCCTGCTCGCCGGCCACATCGGCAAACTCGTCAAGGTGGCGGGGAACATCATGAACACCCACTCCTCCGTGGCGGACAGCCGGATGGAACTGCTGGCGGCCCATGCTGCGGTGTGCGGCGCTCCGGCGGAACTGACCGAACACATCCTGGAGGCGGCCACCACCGATGCGGCCCTCGACCTGCTGGAAGAAGCGGGCCTGAAAGATGCCGTCATGCAGAGGGTCTCGGACGCGGTCCAGAAGAACCTGCGCGGGAGAGCGGAAAAAGCCCTGACGGCAGACGCTCCCGAACACGACCTGACGGTGGGCGCTGTCATTTTCTCGAACGTCCACGGACTGCTGGCCGTCACAAAACCGGCAGAACGACTACTCGAACACTGGAAGGAGGAAACAGACCATGGCAGAACACAAGCATGACCATGCCCATGAACACCACGGACATACGCATTCCCATGAACACAACCACGCGGCGTATGTCTCGAACCTCCCGATATTCCACAAGACCGAGATCGGCAAGGGCACCTTTTACGGCGTCAGCGTCGGCCCCGGAGACTGCGGCCACCTGACCCTGAACGCGGTGCAGACCATCATGCACTGCCCGGTCATCACGGCACCGCAGACAAAGAGCGGCGCCATGGTCACCTGGGACATCGCCAAAGCCGGCATCGGCCGCTTCCTGGAACTGTCCTTCGGCTCTCGCATGGCGGAGGCCAGCGACGAGTCCTTCTGGGCCGCGAAGACCATCCTGCCCCTGAACTTCCCCATGACCAAAGTGGAGAGCGTGAAGAAAGCCTCCCACCGCAACGCGGCGGAAGCCATCGAAGGCTGCCTCGACAAGGGCCTCGATGTCGCCATGCTGAACCTCGGCGACGTCTCGGTCTACGCCACCTGCCAGTACGTGGCAGACCTCCTGAAGGCTGACGGCTATGAAACGAAGTTCATCCCCGGCGTCACCAGCTTCTGCGCGGCGGCCTCCGCCCTCGGCACTTCCCTGACCGAAGCGGATACCCCGGTCTTCATCGTCCCCGGCGCCGCGGACAGCGAACAGATAAATCGCCTCCTCGACGAATACGGGACCAAGGTCCTCATGAAGACGGTCCGGACCCTGCCGGAGACGCTCGACATGCTGAAGAAAAAAGGCTTCTCGGACAGCACGTCGGTCGTCGTGAACTGCGGCCTGCCCGGCGAGCAGAAGTATCCGAACCTTCTGGAGTTCGAGACGGCTCTCCTGGAGGCACCGGAGTCCGCTTACAGCTACTTCACTCTCCTCATCGTCAAACCCACGGAGGAATCGACATGATCCATTTTGTCGGAGCCGGTCCCGGAGCGGAAGACCTCATCACGCTGCGGGGCGCGAAACTCCTCGAAGAGGCCGACTGCATCATCTACGCGGGAAGCCTTGTGAACCCGAAACACTTACTGCGTGCCCCGGAAGGGTGCGCGATCTACAACAGTGCCACCATGACCCTCGAAGAAGTCCTGGCCGTCATGGAGGAACAGGAGGCGATGCACCACATGACGGTCCGCCTCCACACCGGAGACCCCAGCATGTACGGAGCCATCCGGGAACAGATGGACGCTTTGGACCGGAAGGGCATCCCCTATGACGTGACGCCCGGTGTCTCCAGTGTGTTCGGCGCGGCGGCCGCATTGAATGCGGAGTTCACGCTGCCCGGCATCTCCCAGACCCTCATCCTGACCCGCATGGCGGGCCGGACCCCGGTCCCGGAGAAGGAAGCGCTGGAAAAACTGGCGGCACACGGGTCGTCCATGGCCATCTTCCTGTCGGCCGGCCTTTTGAACGAAGTGGGGGAAGCGCTCTGCAAAGGCTCCTTCACGAAGGACTCGCCCGCCGCCATCGTGTACAAAGCGACCTGGCCCGAGGAGAAGACCGTGTACTGCACGGTCGGGACCCTCGCGGAGACCGCGGAGCGGGAAGGCATTCGGGCCACCGCACTCATCTTCGTCGGCGACTTCCTGACGGAGACCCCGGAACGCAGCAAACTCTATGACCCGACCTTTACCACCGGGTTCCGGACCGCGAAAGGAGACCACGAGTCTTGAAGATCGACATCCTCTCGTTCACGGCCAGAGGACATGCTCTGGCAGAACGGATCCATACCACCTTCACCGAACGTCCGCCGAAACTGTCGAACGGGGCGCCCCGGCTCACGATGACCGTGGCCCGGTGCAACGAACCGCTCGGCCTCTCGGAGTGGACCACCCAGATGTTCGACCAGTCCGACGCCCTCGTGTTCGTCGGTGCCGCCGGCATCGCGGTGCGGGCCATCGCGCCCTTCGTGCAGAGCAAGGTGACCGACCCCGCCGTCGTCGTGGTCGATGAGGGCGGCTCCTACGCCATCCCCATCCTCTCCGGACACCTGGGCGGCGCCAACGACCTGGCCCGGGCCATCGGAGAACGCATCGGTGCCACACCGGTCATCACGACGGCCACCGACGTCAACAACGTGTTCGCCATCGACGAGTGGACCCGGAAACAGGGGCTCGTCATCCAGAATACGGAGCGCATCAAACACATCTCGGCATCGCTCCTCGCGGGCGAGACCGTCCGGGTCGCGACGGAGTGGCCGATTGCCGGTACATCGCCCAAAGGGGTCGAGGTCGAAGAACTCGGCCGGACCCTCGAAGGGGAACTGCGACCGCTCCGGCAGAAGCCGGACATCCTCATCACGAACCGACGGGATGCCGCGAAGCTGTACCCGGAAGCCCTGCTGGCCATCCCGCGGAACGTCGTGCTCGGCGCCGGCTGCAAGCGCAATGTGCTGCCCGTCAACTTCGAACTGCTCCTGACCCAGATCCTCGGGGAACTGGATCTGCTCGAAGAGTCGATCGACGCGGTGGGCAGCATCGACATCAAGAAGGATGAGCCGGGCCTCCTGGCCTTCTGCACGGTCCATGACTGGCCGCTCATCACATTCTCCGCCGCCCGGCTGCGGGAGGTGGAGGGAGAGTTCACCGCAAGCTTCTTCGTCCGCAACGTCACCGGCGTTGACAACGTCTGTGAGCGGAGCGCGAAACTGCTCTCCGGCGGGACCCTCATCAAAGAGAAAACCACCGGCAACGAGGTCACCCTCGCTGCCGCGGAACGCCCGCTGTCCCTCGACTGGACCTGCGGACCGGAGGAACTGTGATTCATGAAACGTCTTTTTGTCGTGGGCATCGGCCCCGGGAAAAAAGAATACTTCACCGCGGAGGCGATGCACGCCCTCGAGGCGTCTGACGTCATCTACGGCTACCCGGTCTACACGGACCTCGTGAAACCCCTGTTTCCGGAGAAGGACTACCGGACGACCGGCATGCGCCAGGAGACGGAGCGCTGCCAGCAGGCGCTGGAATGTGCCGATGGCGGGCAGACGACGGCCCTCGTCTGCAGCGGCGACGCCGGCGTCTACGGAATGGCGAGCCCTGTGCTGGAACTGGCGGAACAGTGGCCGGATGTGGACGTCTGCGTCGTGGCCGGTGTCACGGCCGCGCTGTCCGGCGCCGCAGTGCTCGGAGCGCCCCTCAGCAACGACTTCTGTGTCATCTCGCTGTCGGACCTCCTGACGCCCTGGGAACTCATCGAGCGCCGGCTGAGAGCCGCCGCCCTCGGAGACTTCTCCGTCGCCCTGTACAACCCCTCGTCGAAAAAGCGGAAAGACCATCTGCAGAAAGCCTGCGACATTCTGCTCGAAAGCGGTAAATCGCCCGGGACGGTCTGCGGGTTCGTCCGCAACATCGGACGGGACGGGGAAGAGGCCACGCTCTGCACACTGGCGGAACTGCGGGACACCGAGGTCGACATGTTCACGACCGTGTTCATCGGGACGGCGGAGACGAAAGTCCTGCGGGACCGCATGGTCACGCCCCGGGGCTATGACCTGACAGGAGGAGACACATGAGGATCTTACTGTTTGGCGGCACCACGGAAGGCCGGGTCCTCTCTGAAAACCTCGCTGCCCGGAGAGACGACGTCACCGTCTGTGTGGCGACCGACCACGGCCGGGAAGAACAGGCGCAGGTGGAAGGCGTCACCATCCTCACCGGACGCAAGGGCCCGGAGGAGATGCGCGCCCTGATGGCGGACCACGACCTCGTCGTCGACGCCACTCACCCCTACGCCACCGAAGTGACCGCCCTGCTCAAGGAGGCGGCCGACGCGACCGGGACGGAGTACGTCCGGGTCAAACGTACACTCACAACGAGCGAAACGGGTACATCGCCCGCGAACATACACTACTACGGCTCTGCTGCGGACGTGGCAGAGGCACTGACATCCACGGAAGGCAACGTCCTGCTGGCCACCGGGACGAAGGAGCTGGGCTGCTTTGCCGGGCTCTCCCCGGAACGGCTCGTCCCCCGTGTGCTCCCCTCCGCGGAGAACCTGGCGGCCTGTGAGGCCCTGGGCATTCCCCGCCGGAACATCGTGGCGATGCAGGGTCCCTTCTCCACAGACCTCAACGTGGCGCTGCTGCGCCAGAAGGACATCCGGTACTTCGTGACGAAGGACGGCGGACCCACCGGCGGCTTCCCGGAAAAAGCGGAAGCGTCGGCACAGACGGGCATCCCGCTGCTGGTCATCGCGCCGCCGGACGAAGAGGGACTGACCGTGGAAGAATTTATGGAGGCACGACTATGATCACCTATCTCACCGCCATCGGCGGCGGAACATTCCCGACCCTGACCGGAGAAGCTCTCCGCGCCCTGATGCAGGCCGACGTCATCTACGGATGGGAGCGGCCTCTGAAGGAACTGCCGGAGGACGTCACGGAGAACCGCGTGCCCATCAAGGACACGGCGGAAGTCTTCGAACACCTGAAACGGGACGAAGCGGCCAGAGAGCCGTCCATCGAGACGGCCGTGGTCGTCTACAGCGGAGACACCGGGTTCTACTCCGGCGCCCGCATCCTGCTGCCGAAACTGAAGGAAGCCGGCATGAAGGCCGAAGTCATCCCCGGCGTCTCCAGCATCCAGATCCTCGCGGCCCGGCTCGGCCGGCCATGGCAGGACTGGAACCTGGTCTCCGCCCACGGCGTCGCCTGCGACCCGGTGGCGGAAGTCATGAAGGGGAAGACCACCTGTTTCCTCACCGGCGGAAAAGTCGGCGTGAAGGACCTCTGCAGAGCGCTGGCGGATGCCGGCCTCGGCAACCTGTCCGCGGTCCTCGCGGAGGACCTCACCTATGAGTCCGAAAACATCAGCTTCGGTACCGTCCGGAGCCTCGTGGACCGGGAGGTCACCGCTTTGAACCTGCTGCTGGTGGAAGCGGCACCTCAGCTGCCGGCCCGCTGCGGCGGATACCCGGACAGCTCCTTCGAGCGGGGCAAGGTCCCGATGACGAAGCGGGAAGTCCGCGCCGTGGCCCTCGCCAAACTGGGCGTGGCCCCGACGGACACCGTCTGGGACATCGGCGCCGGCACCGGCAGCGTCAGCGTGGAGCTGGCACTGCAGGCGAAGCAGGGCAAAGCGTACGCCATCGAGTGCGACCCCGAAGCGCTGGTCCTCGCCCGTCGGAACCGGGAACGGTTCTGCGCCTGGAACCTGCGGGTCGAAGAGGGCACCGCACCCGAGAAACTCGACACCTGGCCCGCCCCGGACGCGGTCTTCATCGGCGGTTCCCGCGGGAACCTCGAAGAGATCATCGACGCGGTCCTGGCGTCCAACAAAGACGCCCGCATCTGCGTGACGGCCATCACCCTCGAGACCCTCGAGGCGGCCCTCCACGCGTTCCAGTACCACGGCATCGAAGCGGAGGTCTCGGAAGTGTCCGTGTCCCGCACGACCGCTGTCGGTTCCTACCACATGCTGAAAGCGCAGAACCCGGTCTTCGTGATCACGGGGAACTGCCATGAATAAACTCCTGTTCGCGGCCCCGGCCTCCGGCAGCGGGAAGACCACGGTCACCTGCGCCGTGCTGGCGGCTCTGGCCCGCCGGGGCCGCAGGGTCCATGCCTTCAAATGCGGCCCGGACTACATCGACCCGATGTTCCACCGGGCGGCCCTCGGCATCCCCTGCCACAACCTCGACCTGTACCTGACCCCGGAAGACCGGCTGAAGACGCTCTTCGCCCGGTACTCCTCCGGCGCGGACACGGTGGTGGCCGAAGGGGTCATGGGCTTTTACGACGGCGTCGGCGGCGTCACGCCGGAGGCCAGTGCCTGGCACGTGGCGGACGTCCTGGACCTGCCCGTCGTCCTGGTGGTGCGGCCGAAGGGCGCGAGCCTGTCCCTGAGTGCCCTCGTGAAGGGCATGCAGACAGTGCCGGAGAGTGCGTCGTCCCTGTACGGAGTTGACGCATCGTCCCTCGACAGCCACATCCGGGGGCTCATCCTCTCGGATTGTTCCGAGATGCTGTACCGTTCCCTGAAACCGATGCTGGAGCAGGAGACCGGCCTTCCGGTGCTCGGGTTTCTCCCGCACCTGGAAGACGCGCAGTTTGAAAGCCGCCACCTCGGTCTCGTGTCCGCGGAGGAGGACCCGGAACTGCAACACAAACTCGATCTGCTGGCGGAGGCGGCGGAGGCCCACATCGACCTCGATGCCCTGCTGGCTCTGGGCGATGTGCCGGAAGAACCTTCGAACGCCGTCGCCCCTGCGGGAGCTGCTGCAGCATTCTTCCGGACCCCGGACGTCCGCATCGCCGTCGCGTCTGACGAAGCCTTTTGTTTCTGCTACGACGAGACCCTGGACGCCTTCCGGGAAGCCGGCATGGAACCGGTATTCTTCTCTCCGCTGAAAGACGATCACCTGCCGGAACCCATCCAGGCCCTGTATCTGCCCGGCGGCTACCCGGAACTCCATGCGGAGGAACTGGCCTCGAATGAGGACCTGCGAAGCGCCATCCGCGAGGCCGTCCAAAGCGGACTGCCCGCCATCGCGGAATGCGGCGGCTTCCTGTACCTCGGACAGAGCCTGACGACGCCGGAGGGGGAGACGTTCCCCATGGCCGGAGTCCTGCCGGGAACGGCGGAAAAGACCGGGAGACCGGTCCGGTTCGGGTATGCCGAACTGACGACAAATGAAAACACTCTTGTGGCGGCCGCCGGGACCCCGGTGCGCATCCACAATTTCCACTACTATGAAAGCTCGGAACGGGGCGGAGCGTACATCGCCACCAAACCGGTGAGCGGACGGACCTATGAGACCGGCTTCGGGACGGAGACCCTCTACGCGGGGTTCCCGCACCTGTACTTCGCCGGCGCGCCGGACGTCTGTGAACGGATCGCGGCTGCGGCCCGCGCGTTTCGAGACAAGAGATGACATGATGAGTACGACAGACGCAAAAACGCAATATGTGCTGGAGACCATCGCCTCCATTGCCCCGGCGGACGAGACGTTTCGTGGGAAGGCCCGTGAACAGTGGAATGCCTGTGCGAAGCCCCTCGGCAGCCTCGGCGTGCTGGAAGGGATGGTCACGGACCTGTGTACATTGGAGCAGACCCTGACCCCGGACCTGGGGAAACGGGTCGCGGTCATCTTCTGCGCGGACAACGGTGTCGTGGCGGAGGGCGTGGCCCAGACCGGTCAGGAAGTCACCCGCCTCGTGGCCAACCAGCTGGCGGCGGGCCGTTCTTCGGTCAACCGCATGGCGTCGGTGGCTGGGGTCGAGGTGCTCCCGGTGGACATCGGGATGCTCCCGCCGGACGACCCGGGCGATGTGCCGGCGAACCTTCGGCAGTGTGCCGTGGCTCCCGGGACCGCGAACCTGATGCATGGCCCTGCCATGACCCGGGACCAGCTTTTTGCGGCGATGTACGAAGGCATCCGCCTCGTCGAAGAACGAAACGCCCAGGGCGCCGGTCTCCTCATCGCCGGTGAGATGGGCATCGGGAACACGACGTCCTCCAGCGCGGTGGCGGCGGTGCTGCTCGGGAAAGACCCGGACAGCGTCACCGGCAAAGGCGCCGGCCTCACCGACCGGGCACTCATCAAAAAGATGGAGGTCATCCGTGAGGCCATCCGGGTGAACCATCCGGACCCCGCGGCTCCGCTGGAGGTCCTGCAGACCCTCGGCGGGTTCGACCTCGCCGGCATGTGCGGACTGTACCTCGGCGGCGCGAAGTGTGGCGTCCCGGTCCTGGCGGACGGGTTCCCCAGCGCCGTGGCAGCGCTCTGCGCGGCGAGGATCTGCCCGAACGCCCTGAAAGCCATCTTCGCGAGCCACGTGTCCGCGGAGCCGGCGGGACAGATGGTCCTGGCCGCCCTCGGGAAGACGGCACCCATCGCGGCCGGCATGCGCCTCGGCGAGGGCACCGGCGGCGTAGCCTGCGTGCCGCTCCTCGACATGGCCCTGACCGTGTTCCGGGAGGCGTACACCTTTGAGGAGGGCGGCATCGAGCCGTACAAAGAGCTATGACGACCCTCGTCGTGGGAGGCGCGGCCTCCGGAAAGAGTGAATACGCGGAGCACCTGACCGAGGCGGCGTACGCCCTGGCAGGACGTGAGACTCCGCTCTGGTACATCGCCACCATGCAGGCACCGGACGACGAGAGCCGGGCGCGGGTGACGAAGCACCGGGACCGCCGGGCCGGCAAGGGCTATGAAACGGCGGAGTGCCCGGACGTTGCTGCACTGACTGTGTTCGCGGAACGCCTGGCTTCGGAACCGTCGAATCTTACGGATCGGAAACCAGTCATCCTGCTCGACGACTTCGGGAACCTCGTGGCGAACGAACTCTTCGCCCCGGAGCGGGTCGAAGAGGCCCTGGCTCCGATGACGGACGAACAGGTGGCGCGGAGGATACAGCCCCTCGTCGAAACTTTGAAAACCATCTACCGGACGGCCGGCACGCTGGTCCTCGTCTCGAACGATGTGTTCGGGGACGGAGCGTCGGACGACCCCGGTGTGGACAACTACATGCGCTGCCTTGCGCAGCTGGACCGCTCCGTTGCTGCCTTCGCGGACAACGTCTGTGACGTGGCCGCCGGCCTGCCGGACTACTACAAAGGAGGACTGACATGAAGAATTTCTTCGAGACCATTCTCGTGGCCTTCGGCATGTTCTCCCGCGTCCCGGTGCCCCAGGTGGAGTGGAACGAGAAGAACCGGAAGTACTCGATGCTGGCCTTCCCGATGGTGGGCCTGGTCCTCGGGCTCTGCTGGTTCCTCATCGCATCCCTCGGACGTCAGTTCGGCCTGCCGTCATTCCTGACCGGAGCGCTCCTGACGGCCCTGCCGGTGCTGGTCGTGGGCGGCATCCACCTCGACGGCTATGCCGACACGGTGGACGCGCTCTCGAGCCACGGCGACAAGGCGAAGAAACTGGAGATCATGAAAGACCCCCACGTCGGGTCCTTCGCGGTCATCCACCTCGTCATCTACTTCCTGCTCTGGTTCGCGGCCTGCACGGTCCTCGCAGAGAAGAGCGCGGAAGTCTGGCTGCTGGCCGGCATGACCTTCGTCCTGTCCCGGTCTCTGTCCGGGCTGGCCGTCGCCACGTTCCCGATGGCGAAAGACACGGGCCTCGCGAAGTCCTTCGCGGACGAAGCGGACAAGAAGACGGTGCGGGGCGGCCTCATCGCTGTGCTGGTCGTCCTGGTCCTGCTCTTTATGGCGATGGACATCGTCGACCGCCGGTTCCCGGCAGGGTTCTTCGCTGTCGTGGGTGCGGGTGCCGTGTTCTTCTGGTACCGGTACATCGCCCAGAAACACTTCGAGGGCATCAACGGCGACCTCGCCGGCTGGTTCCTCTGCAAGTGTGAAGTCTGGATGCTCGTGGCCGTCGCGGTCGCGGCGTCCCTGTCCTGAGGAGGCGCGCTATGGTATTGTTCACCGGGTCTCTGTACAGCGGCAGACACGAGGCGGCGAAGGCGTATGCCGAAGCGGCCGGGACAAAGCTTTCGGACCTGCGGGTCTGTGAGGACGCTGCATCTTTTCTGACGGACGACAGCTCTCCGGAGCGTCTGGGGCAAATCGCCAACGAACTGGCAGCGAACTACGACATCATCCTGTATACGGAAGTCGGTAGCGGGCTCGTCCCCGTCGACGAAAAGGAGAGAACGGCCCGGGAAGCGGCCGGACGGCTCTCCATCCTGCTGGCAGACGAGGCGGACGAAGTGTACCGCGTGTTCTGCGGCATTGCGAAGAAACTGAAATAAAAGCGAGTAAACGACCCTATGGAATTCATTCTGGTACGACACGGAAAAACCGAATACAACGAGCGGCGGCAGTACTGCGGTGCCCTGGACCCGGATCTCTCGGACCTCGGGCGGCAGGAACTCGAAGGCTCGGAGGCAAAGGCGTTCCTCGGCGAACATGCCCCGGACATGGTTTTCTGCTCCCCGATGAAACGGACCCTGCAGACGGCGGCGATCCTGCTGGATGGAAAAGACGTCCCGCTGGTGGCGGTCCCGGAACTGCGGGAGATCGACTTTGGAGACTTCGAAGGGCGGTCCTATGAGGACATGAAAGACGACCCCGCCTACACCGCCTGGCTCGACACGAACTGTGAAGGGCCCATCCCCGGCGGAGACTTCCCGGACGTGTTCCGGGACGACGTCGCGGTCTGCTTCGAGTCTCTCCTCGAGACCTGTCAGGCGGAACGGGTGGAACGGGCGCTGGTCGTCTCCCACGGCGGCGTGATCGGCACCATCCTGGAACGGTTCGCTGAACCGGGAAAACACTGGTACGAATACAACATCCCCTGCGGGGGCTTCGCCGTTCTGAAAGACGGCCATATCGAACGAATGGGAGGTGGCACCACATGCTGACATATTTATCGATCCTGATCGGATTCGTGCTCGACCTGATCCTCGGTGACCCGGAGTGGATGCCCCACCCGGTGGTCCAGCTGGGCCGCGCCACCACGGCGATGGAACGTCGCCTGCGCAAGTGGTTCCCGAAGACCGAAAAAGGGGAGCGGGCCGCCGGACGCCTCATGGCATTCCTGCTGCCGTTCCTGACCCTCATCGTGGTCTTCGACTTCCTGTGGCTCTGCTATGAGGTCACCCCCTGGCTCTACCTCGCGATGCAGTCTCTGCTCTGCTGGCAGTGCCTTGCCATGAAAGACCTCGCGACCGAAAGCAGCCGCGTGCAGCAGGCCCTGGAGAGTGGCGATTTAGAGAAAGCCCGCAAACAGGTCTCCCGCATCGTCGGACGGGACACGGAGAACCTGACCGCCGGCGGCGTGACCCGCGCGGCCGTCGAGACCGTCGCCGAGAACTTCTCGGACGGCGTCATCGCTCCGCTCCTCTGCATGCTGGTGGGCGGCGCTCCGCTGGCCCTGACCTACAAGGCCATCAACACGATGGACAGCATGGTGGGCTACAAGAATGAGAAATACGTGAACTTCGGCCGCGGACCCGCGAAGCTCGACGACGTGGCCAACTGGATCCCGAGCCGCATCTCCGCGTTCCTGTGGATGGCGGCGGCCGGTCTCACCGGCAACAGCGCGAAGGGCGCTTTCCGCATCTGGAAGCGGGACCGCCGGAAACATGCGAGCCCCAACGCGGGCCAGACGGAAGCCGCCTGTGCCGGTTCCCTCGGCGTCCGCCTCGCCGGCCCCATCTCCTATTTCGGGGAACCGGTGGAGAAGGAATACATCGGCGACAAGACCCGGAAGATCACCCCGAAGGACATCCGCAAAGCGAACCGCATGATGCTCGTGGGTTCTTTCCTCTGTCTGTTCCTGGGTCTCGTCATCCGCTTTGCCATCTGCTATTACAACGATTGGATCATGTACTGATGAACGACACATACAACACGAGGCCCTTCAACCACGGCGGCAGGGCGCGGGAAGGCCAGACGGACTTCTCCGCGAACATCAGCCCCCTGGGCGTGCCGGACGCTGTGCGCGCGGTCCTGGCCGACCTGGCTGCCGGGGACGAACTCGCCCGGTACCCGGACCCGGACTGCAGCGAACTGTGCGCAGCCATCGCGGCCCGGGAAGGCGTCCCGGCAGAACGCGTTCTCTGCGGCAACGGCGCGGCCGACCTCATCTATCGGTATGCCGCCGCGGTGAAGCCGGAGCGGGCACTGGTCCTGCAGCCGACGTTCTCGGAGTACGAGAAGGCGCTGGCCCTGACCGGCTGCGAGACGGAGCAGGTGCTCCTCCGCCCGGAGAACGGCTTCGCCTGGACCGAAGACCTCCTGACCCGGCTGACGCCGGACCTGGACCTCTTCGTCTTCTGCTCGCCGAACAACCCGACGGGCGTCAGCGCGCCGCCGGACTTACTGGTGACGGTGCTGGACCGCTGCGAGGAGCAGGGCATCACCGTCCTCTGGGACGCGAGCTTCCTGGACTTCGCGGAGACACCGGAGGTGTACCGCGGGGTCATGCAGGGCGCGTGGCAGAAGGGGCAGGACCTCTCCGTCCTGAACTCGTTCACGAAACTCTATGCCCTCGCCGGCCTGCGGCTGGGCTATTTCCTGACCCCGGAAGGCGACCGGTCTGCGGCGATGCAGGCGGCCGGCGCTCCCTGGACCGTCTCGACGGCGGCGCAGAAAGCCGGTGTGGCGGCGCTCGGGTGTGAGGACTACGCTGACGAACTGCGGCGGTATATCGCCACCGAAAAACAGTTTTTGACGGACGGCCTGGAGGCACTCGGGTTCCGGGTCCTTCCCGCTGACGGGGACCGGGCATATGTGCTGCCTGATGCCAACTTCTTCCTGCTGCGAACGGAGCGGGAGGACCTGGCAGATACCCTCGAAGAGCACTGCGACATCGTCCTGCGGAGGGCGGAGACCTTCCCGGGACTGGATGCCCACTTTGTACGCATTGCGGTGCGCACGCACGATGAGAACACGAACCTGTTGAACGCTCTGAAGGAGGTGCTGACCCATGGCTAAACCGATCATGGTACAGGGCACGATGTCCGGTGCCGGGAAAAGCCTGCTGGTGACGGCGCTCTGCCGCATCTTCACGGAGGACGGCTACAAGGTCGCGCCCTTCAAAAGCCAGAACATGGCGCTCAACAGCTATGTGACGGCGGACGGCCTCGAGATGGGCCGCGCCCAGGTGGTCCAGGCGGCCGCCTGCGGGAAAGAGCCGGACGTGCGCATGAACCCGGTCCTCCTGAAACCCAGCACGGACACCGGGAGCCAGGTCATCGTGAAGGGCGAAGTGCTGCGGCACATGCCGGCGGCGGAATACTACGCCTTCAAGAAAGAACTCATCCCTGCCGTCCTCGAGGCCTATGAGTCTCTGGCGGCGGAGAACGACATCATCGTCATTGAAGGGGCGGGCAGCCCCGCGGAGATCAACCTCAAAAAGGACGACTTCGTCAACATGGGCCTCGCGGAACTGGTGGACGCACCGGTGCTGCTGGCCGGCGACATCGACCGGGGCGGTGTGTTCGCACAGCTCTACGGCACGGTGGCGCTCCTCGAACAAAGTGAAAGAGAACGGGTCAAAGGCCTGCTCATCAATAAATTCCGTGGCGATGTACGCCTCCTCGGCTCCGGACTCGACCAGCTCGAGGAACTGACCGGGGTCCCGACCCTGGGCGTCATCCCGTACCTCCGTGTGAAACTCGATGAGGAAGATTCTCTGGCGGAGTCGCTGGGCGTCAAGACGGCGCAGCGGCCGGTGGACGTGGCCGTCCTCCGTTTGCCGAAGATCTCGAACTTCACCGACTTCGCACCTCTCGAAAACCATCCGGTCCTCGGCCTGCGCTACGTGGAGTCCGTGGAGGAACTGGGGTCTCCGGACCTCGTCGTCCTCCCCGGGACCAAGAGCACTGTGGCCGACCTTCTGTGGCTCCGGCAGACGGGCCTCGAGGCCGCTATTCTGAAGCTGGCCGCCCGGGATGTGCCGGTCCTCGGCATCTGCGGCGGCTACCAGATGCTGGGCGAGGAACTCGTCGACCCCGAGGGGGTCGAGCAGGGCGGCACCTTCCGCGGCCTCGGGCTCCTGCCGCTGCGCACCGTCTTCGAAACGCAGAAGACCCGCACGAGAGTACGGGCCAGAGTGCTCGAACCGGTCCGCGCGAAGCTGTTCGAAGGGGAAGAGGGTACATCGCCCAGAGAAGTCCTGCTGGACGGCTATGAGATCCACAACGGCACCACCCGTGTCACCGACTGGGACGTGCTCGGACAGGGGACGTCCTCCTTCTGTAAGATCCTCGAAGAGGAGAAAGAAGGCGGCGTGGCCCACGTGGACGGTTTCGTCCGGGGCAACGTCTTCGGTACTTACCTGCACGGGCTCTTCGATTCCGGCGAACTGACGGAGGCCCTGGCCCGGTGGCTCTGCTTCCGCAAGGGCATCTCGTACGAAGCCCTTTGCCCGAAGTCCCACGACGAACAGCAGGAAAAAGAACTGACGAAACTGGCCGCCGCGGTCCGGGAAGCTCTGGACATGGACGCGGTCTATGAGATCCTCGGCCTCGAACGCCCCGGGACCAGCACGGACCGCTGATACGAAACGAAAGAGGACTACTATGTCTGTTGTCATAAAACCATCGGAAATCGAACAGAACAGCATGTGGATCATCGCCGAAGAACTGGCGGAGCGGGGCATCTCCCTGTCTCCGGAGACGGAAGCGGTCGTGAAGCGGGTCATCCACACGACGGCCGACTTCGACTACGCGTCGAACCTGACCTTCACGGAAGGCGCTGTCTCGAAGGGCATCGCCGCCCTCGCGTCCGGATGCGGCATAGTCACCGACACCAACATGGCGAAGGCCGGCATCAGCAAACCGGCCCTCGGCAAAGTCGGCGGCGCGGTCCACTGTTACATGGCGGACCCGAACGTTGCCGCCGCGGCGAAGGAGTCCGGGACGACCCGGGCCGTCATGGCGATGGGCTATGCCAGGTCGCTCCACCCGAACGCCGTCTATGCCGTCGGCAACGCGCCGACCGCTCTCCTGCGACTCTCCGAACTCATCCGGGACGGGTTCCGCCCGGCCCTCATCATCGGTGTGCCGGTGGGCTTCGTGAACGTGGTGGAGAGCAAGGAAGAACTGCTCGAGACCTGCAACGCATACGACGTGCCCGCCATCGTGGCCCTCGGCCGCAAGGGCGGCAGCAACGTGGCGGCGGCCATCTGCAACGCCCTGCTCTACGCGGCGGCGGACCTGCAGGACCCGGAAGCCCGCAACTGGAAGACGAAGTAAAAGGAGATCACTCTTTTGAAGGAAGATACCAAACTCTTACTGGACTGGTATGACGCCGAACGGCGCATCCTGCCCTGGCGGGAGGACCCGACACCCTACCACGTCTGGGTCTCGGAGATCATGCTCCAGCAGACCCGGGTGGAAGCGGTCAAAGACTACTATGCCCGGTTCCTCGCGACCCTGCCGGATGTCGCCTCCCTCGCCGCCGCGGACGAGGACACGTACCTCAAAATCTGGGAAGGCCTCGGCTACTACAGCCGGGTCCGGAACATGCACAAAGCGGCGGTCACCATCATGGATGAGTACGGCGGAGAGATCCCTTCGACGGCGAAGGAACTGCAGAAACTCTCCGGCATCGGAGAGTACACCGCGGCCGCCATCGCGTCGATCGCATTCCAGCAGCCCGTGTCCTCGGTGGATGGCAACCTCCTGCGCGTCTATGCCCGGCGCAACCTGTACCGGGAGAACATCAAGGACCCCGCCGCCAAGAAGGTCGCCTACGACTACTACATGGAGCGGATGCCGGAAGACCGCCCCGGTGACTACAACCAGGCCCTCATGGACCTCGGCGCCACGGTGTGCCTGCCGAACGGCGAGCCGGAATGCTTCCGCTGCCCCTGGGCCGACCTCTGTGAAGCCCACAAACAGGGCGTGGAACTGGAAGTGCCGGTGGTCCCCGCCAAAAAAGCGAGACGCATCGAACACCGCAACGTCTACCGCGTCCACTGTGGCGATGTACTCCTGCTCTCCAAACGCCCCGACACCGGTCTGCTCGCCGGCCTCTACGAGTTTCCGAACGATCTCTTAGTGCCGGAAAAGAAGGCGGCAGAGACATCCGAAAAATCTTCCGGGAACTCTTCTGAGAAATCTTCTGGGAAACTCACCAAAAAGCAAGTTGCGGAACTCTCGCAGAACGCCCTCGACCGGTTCCTTTCCGACAACGACCTGACACCCGTCTCGGTCTTCCCACTGCCGGCGGCGAAACACATCTTCTCCCACGTCGAGTGGCACATGACCGGCTATGATATTGAAGTCGAGAGCCTTGCACAACTGCCGTCCGAAGCGGCCGGCTCCTCGGACGCCGATCGAGCCGATCTGTTCGCCTGCCACCTCTCCGAAGTGGACCGCTATTCCATCCCCAACGCCTTCGACGCGTTCAAGTTTTAAGAAAAAGACCCTGCAAAGCGTTTGCTTTGCAGGGTCTTTCTGTTTCTATTCTGTTCAGCGGATCGGGTGGTCGGTATCGGTCACTTTTCTTCCGCGAAGAAGTCTCTCTTGTTGAAGGCGGCGGTCGCGAATCGCCATGCGGCTTTCTTCGTGGTCAGCCAGGCGATGTAGTCGTCCTGCTTCTTCGCCTTGACGTTCTTCACCATGCCTTTGACGAGGAACTTCGCCACGACATCCGGGTAGTCTCCGAGGATGTTGTAGACCTTCTTGGTCCGCTCCTCGAGTTCCATCTCGCCGCCGTCGCCCAGCGGGTGAGTGATGAAGTTCGTGATCATGATGCCGGGATTCAGGCGCCCGACCTGGACCGGCGTCTTCGTCTTCTTCAGTTCCGTGGCAAGGCCGCGGACGAGGTACTGGACGCCCTTCTTGGAAGCACCGTACGCGGTGAGGCCCAGCTGGGTGGCGTCGTCCGCGCCGAAGCCCTCGATGCAGTAGACACAGCCGTGGCCCTGCTCCTTCATGTGGGCGATGGCGACCTTGCTGCCGTAGATCGCCCCTTTGAGGTCGATGTCCACGAGCAGGTCGATGGTCCGCTGCTCCAGCTCCCACAGGGGGACCATGGGCTGGTTGACGCCGGCGTTATTGACCCAGAGGTCGACTTCACCGAACGCCTTCGCGGAAGCGGCCCAGAGCTTTTCCAGGTCTTCAAGCTTCGTGACGTCGCAGGGCGTCGCGATGACCATACCCTTCTTCGGCGCGAGCTTCTTCAGCTCGGCCTCGGCTTTCTTCAACGCATCCTTGTTGACGTCGCAGATGCTGACATTGTACTTGTGCGCCAGAAACTGTTTTGCCATCTCGAACCCGAGACCTCTGGCCGACCCGGTAATGACAACGCTCTTGCTCATATCTCATTCTCCTTTACAAAGCTTTCTCTTAAGTATAGCAGTTCTTATTATAACACGGTTTACTATCTCCCCAAACCATATCTCTATAAACTGAAATCTATCAATATGATCGACGCTGTGGCTTCGTCGGAGGTTCATGGAGTCGGGGCCTATGCCCCTTGGTCCAGAACCTGCGTCGCCTCCTCGCCCCAGCTGAACTTTTCTCCTGCCTTTCCCGGCAAAAATCAAAGGCATCTCTGGTTCTTCGAAATTGCCTATGACGATTTGAGGGCGGTTTTACATGTAGAATCTTAATAATCAAAGGCATCTCCGATATCCTGAAAGTGCCTTTTACATTTTAGGATAAGATTCAAGTCAGTTGACGAAAAAAGTCAAAGGCGCCAGCCGTTTTCATGAAATGCCTTTGACTTTTTTCGCGAAATGCCTGGAAAAAAGTCAGTATTTGTCAAAGGCAACTGTAGATGTCTTCACCTGCCTTTGACGATGCGGAGTAAACCGCCCTGAAACCACTAATTCCTATCAAAGGCAATCACAACAATCAACATATGCCTTTGATTTTTCTGCCCAGCGAGAAAGCCGGAAGGGGTAGGGGCCCGGGGACAGGGGAAGGTGGCTTTCTCCCACGCTCTTCGGCTTCCCCTTCCCCGGAGGACATCAGTCTCAACTATGAAAAGTAGGTAAAGCCGACAGTTTCTGTCGGCTTCAGTGCCTCAACAAATTCGGAGTTGTTGGGGATTGGGTGTGAGCGGTGCATGAGAGTAAGAGAAAAATCCCTGCAGCGAAGGTGCTGCAGGGATTTGGTTCGTGTATTGAAGTACTTACAGGGCGGCGATGGCGTCTTTCAGGGCGTCGACGCGGTTAGTCTCTTCCCACGGGACACCGAGGTCCTCGCGGCCCATGTGGCCGTACGCGGCGACCTGCTTGTAGATGGGACGGCGCAGGTCGAGAGCGTCGATGATGGCCGAGGGACGCAGGTCGAAGACCTTGTTGACCGCGGCGCTGAGCTTCTCGATCGGGACGGTCTCGGTGCCGAAGGTGTCGATGAAGACGGACAGCGGGCGGGCGACGCCGATGGCGTAGGCCAGCTCGACTTCGCACTTGTCGGCGAGGCCGGCCGCGACGATGTTCTTCGCGACCCAGCGAGCGGCATAGGAGGCACTGCGGTCGACCTTGGTCGGGTCCTTGCCCGAGAAGGCGCCGCCGCCGTGGCCGCAGGCACCGCCGTAAGTGTCGACGATGATCTTCCGGCCGGTGAGGCCGGAGTCGCCGACGGGACCGCCCACGACGAAACGTCCGGTGGGGTTGACGTAGATCTTGGTGTTCTCATCGAGGAACTCGGCCGGCAGGACCGGTTTGATGACGTGATCGATGATGTCTTCGCGGATCTGCTCGAGTTCGACGTCCGCGGAGTGCTGGGAGGAGACGACGACGGCCTCGATGCGGACCGGCTTGTCCTCCTCGTCGTATTCGACCGTGACCTGGCTCTTGCCGTCCGGACGGAGGTAGGGCAGAGTGCCGTCCTCGCGGACGTCGGTCAGGCGTTTGGAAAGCTTGTGGGCGAGGGAGATGGCAAGGGGCATGAGCTCCGGGGTCTCCTTCGTGGCATAGCCGAACATCATGCCCTGGTCGCCGGCGCCGTTCAGGTCGTAGGGGTCGACATCGCTCGCCTTGTTCTCCTGGGAGTGGTCGACACCGAGGGCGATGTCGGGGCTCTGTTCGTCGATGCAGGTGAGGACGGCACAGCTGTTGCCGTCAAAGCCGTAGACGGCGTTATTGTAGCCGATCTCGTTGATGGTCTCGCGGGCGATCTTCGGGATGTCCACATAGCAGCTCGTGGAGATCTCACCCATGATCATGACCTGACCGGTGGTGACGGTGGTCTCGCAGGCGACACGGCCCTGGGGGTCCTGGGCCATGATGGCGTCGAGGACTGCGTCGGAGATCTGGTCGCAGATCTTGTCGGGATGGCCCTTCGTAACGGATTCGGAAGTAAACAGATGATGCATACTGGGCTCCTTTCTGGTGTATGAGTGCAACGTTCGGTACATCGCCACAAGAAACGCCCTCCGGCACAAACCGAAGGGCGAAAGTCGTCTTATCTTTCGGTTCACACCGCAGGAATTGGCACCTTACCTTGCGGCAGGTTGCCGGACGTCGATGGGCCTGTTCCCTTACGTCACTCTGGATAAGTGGTTATTTGATTTGCACATATTGTACTGACCGGGCGGGGCTTTGTCAACCCCGGAAAACGGTCAGACGTCAGGCGCCTGCTTTTTCGAGTTCGTACCCTTGATGATGGGGGACAGACGCTTGTAGACGAGGAAGGTGATGACTACGTCGATCATGCCTTTCACGAAGGTGAAGGGCACATTGAAGATGAGCAGTGCATCGGAGAGCCCCTTGATGGAGGGCAGTATGGCCTGATAGGCACCCACGATGGCTTCCATCGGCATGAAGTTCGTGTAGAACGGGTAGACGATGAAGTAGTTGATGGGGAAACTGACGACCGCCATGATGACCGCACCGACAAGCGAACCGATGAGCGCACCCTTGCGGCTCTTGTGGAACTGGTAGATGTAACCGGTGGGGATGACGAAGCAGACACCGATGAGGAAGTTCGCCAGTTCGCCGACGCCGGACGAAGAGGTGACCGGCAGGTGGATGAGGTTCTTCAGCAGGCAGACCAGCGCGCCGTACCAGGGGCCCAGTGCGAACGAGGTCAGAAGGGCCGGGAGTTCCGAGAAGTCGAGTTTGATGAACCCGGGCATGATGGGGATGGGGAACTCGATGTACATGAGGATGGTGGCGATGGCCGCCATGACAGCAGTGGTGGTCAGCTTCCGGACCATGGAGGTGGAACCGGACTGCTGGGTCTTGGGTGAAGCCATGGGCGTCAGTCCTTTCTTCATTTCTCTTTCCTCTCAAAGTATACAGGGAAGAGAGGATGACTGTCAAACCGGAGAAGGCTCTGCCCGAATAGGGACTTCTCTTAATATGGTTTATTTACGTGCAAAGGGTGCTGTGGTCCAGGGACGGACTGGAGAATGTCCGGACGCGACAGCGTTGGCGATTTACTCGTGAAAGGTATGACCCTTCACGAATTCGGAATACCGAACGTGGAATTCAAGCCGTTTGCGCCGGCTGATGGGCACGACGGCGTGGTTCGTCAGTTCGATCTGTTCCGAGTTGAACTTCGCCACATGTTTCAGGTTGATGACGTATGACCGGTGGCACTTGTAGAAGTACTCCTCCGGCAGCTGGGTCTCGATGTTGGTGAAGGTCGTAAAACTGTCGACGAGTTCGTCTCGGGTCATGATGCTCGTGTGGTCATCGTCCGCGATGACCGCGAAGACCTCCTCGGACGGGAACACCCGGAAACCGTGGTCCACCTTCGCGAGGATGACCCGGTCGGAATAGAGTTCCTTGCGGTAAGAGTCCAGCGCGTCGAAGATGTCTGCCTGGGTGACGGGCTTCGTCAGGAACCGGTGGGTCTTGACCGCGAACGCTTCGAAGACCCGTTCCGGGTTCGAGGACAGCAGGACGACGGCCGCCCTGGCGTCCTTGGTGCGAACGACCCGTGCGTTCTCCACCGACGGTTTCAGTTCGAAGTTGTCATCGATGAAGATGACATCCGGTCGTTCGAACTCGAGCAGGTAGTCCCGCATCTTTCGGAACACCTTCGTCTCGACATCCACATACTTCTGTTCACCGTACGTCTTTACGGCTCCGGTCAGGAACCGAACGGTTTTCGGCTCGCTGCTCATGATAAAAATGGTCATTTCAATGCCTCCTGTGTTTTGGTATTTGCTACTTGTATGAAATGATCCAAATCGGACAGAGCCATCGTACATGAGGATCCCGAAAAACGCAACTATAGAGCCATTTTTCGGCTCCATAACGACCGTTATGGAGTTATTAACTACCGTTCACCGGAAAGTTGTTGTTCCGGTCGATTTTTGCCCTCCGGTCTGCTACTCTTTGGAACGGAGGTGAAAACGATGTTTTTGCATGCGGAACCGGGCGCCGGTCTCATCCGGTATGAGCTGCTCCCGGGAGAACCGGTCGATGAGTTCACGCTGGAAGTCCTCCGGCAGAACACACCGGAGGGGGTGCTGATGCTGGGAAGAGAGACGAACGAGGAGGGCGACCATCTTCTTCTCCCAGTAGCCGGACTCGTTCCTGTTTTGTCGGAAGAAAGTATTTTAGTAAATATCTTTATTGAAAACAAGTTCTTTACAGAAATAAAAACTATACAATCTTCGCTTCGTGATCATATGATCCCCGAATGGGAACTGGTGCTCCGCCCGGAGTGGACCTGGGTCCGTCCCGAGACCGGGGCTCCGGTGCTGCTCGTCCTGCCGACCCCGGCGGCCCGGGACCTGAGCCTGTCCATGGACGCGTATGAGACTCTGGTGTCGGCGATTTATGCAAAGAGGAGGCAGATCGCCGAAGAAAGTGCAGGGGAGACAGAGCGGCATGCGGGGCAGAGTGCTAAGGGGAGTGCTAAAGCGGGTGCCAGGCGGCGCGGGCCTGCCAAACCCTGGCGTCTCGTGGTGCGGGATTTCTGGGAAAACCTCGACTGAACAGGGTCCGGATTTGAAGTAAATTTAAGGAAAACCAACGTAGTTACGCCAAAAACTCGAAAAAGTTAGCACTCTCGACCGGAAAGTGAAAAAAGTTGCCGAAAAGGTGTTGACTTTTCTATAGGCGAGGTGTATCTTATTACTGAAATTAGCACTCCGAAGTTTTGAGTGCTAAACCGAGTGCTAACGCAGAAAGGGTGAGAAACGATGCTTCCGACGCGAAGACAGCAGATCTTAGCAGCCATAGTCGAACAGTACATCGAGACCGGCGAACCGGTCGGTTCCAAAGCGCTGTTGTCGAAGCTCGACATCAATGTTTCTTCCGCCACCATCCGAAACGATATGGCGGCCCTCACTGCACAGGGACTCATCTACCAGCCCCACACCTCCGCGGGTCGTATCCCGACCCATAGCGGTTATCGGTATTATGTCGATAACCTTATGAAAATGGAGGAACTTGAGGAGACCGACCGCCGGCGCATCGAAGCCGGAGTCGACGAACGTTCCGGAGACCCGGAAGCGCTCCTGACGAAGGCCGGCGAGGCGCTCGTGAACTTCACGAACTTCGCGGCACTGTCCACGACTCCCTCCGACGAGCACGCGTTCATCAAGAACATCGAAATGGTCCCGGTCAGTCCGAAAGTCGCGATGGTGGTCCTCCTGACCTCCACCGGCATCCTGAAGAGCAAACCCTGCCGCATGGATGTCACGCTGACGCCGGACATCAAGCAGACCTTCGATCAGCTGGTGGAAGAACAGTTCCGGGGCACGCCCCTCAGCGACATCAACACGGTCAAGATCCAGACCCTCGCAGCGTCCCTCGGCGCGAAGGCGCTCTCCATGAGCTCGCTGCTGGCCACGGTCTCCGACCTCGCCGAGATGGCCTCTCAGGCGGACATCAAACTGGAAGGCAAGTCGAACCTGCTCGGGTACAAAGAGTACAGCGACAACCTGCCCTCCCTTCTGAAGTTCCTTGGCGATGAAGAGCCGCTGAACATGCTGGTCTCGTCCGGAGAGGCGAGCGGCCCGGGCATCGAGGTCCGTATCGGTTCCGAGAACCGGTTCTCCGAACTCTCGAACTCGACCACCATCATCTCCCGATACAAGATCGGAGACGGAGCCACCGGTGCCATCGGCATCATCGGCCCCACCCGGATGAACTATTCCAAACTCATCCCGCGCATCCAATATCTGACAGACATCATCTCAAAGGTCCTGTCGGAAGTTTACGAGGAGGATACACCCACCCATGAGCAAACAGACGAAGAAACCTCTTGACGAGGAGCTCGAACAGGAAGAGGTCCTGGAAGAAGAGACCGTCGAGACCGAAGCTGCCGAAGCGGCGGAAGCAGTCGAAGAACCGGTCGAAGAACCGGCCGAAGAGCCTTCCGATGACCTCGCCAACCTGCAGAAGGCGCTCGAGGAAGAACAGAATCGTTACCTGCGCCTGATGGCCGAGTACGACAACTTCCGCAAGCGTTCTGCCAGAGAAAAGGACGGCATCTATACCGATGCGAAAGCGGACACGTTCACGAGCCTGCTCCCGGTCCTCGACAACTTTGACCGGGCATTCGAGAACGAAGACGCATCGCCCGAAGACTTCCGCAAGGGCATCGAGATGACCAGAGACCAGCTCCTGGCCGTTTTCGAGAAAGCGGGCGTCGAGGCGTACGGCGAAGCCGGCGAACCCTTCGACCCGAACATCCACAATGCGGTCAGCCACATCGAAGACCCCGAACAGGGCGAGAACGTTCTGGCACAGGTCTTCCAGAAGGGCTACAAACTCGGCGACAAAGTGCTTCGGCACGCCATGGTCGTCGTCGCGAACTAGGGAACCACGGGCAGTACATCGCCCGAGTCCAGATAAATTTGTTAAAAATACACTTTCAATAAACAGTCTTTATTGAAAAGACGGAGGAATTCATTATGGCAAAAATCGTAGGTATTGACTTAGGTACTACCAACTCCTGTGTGGCGGTCATCGAAGGCGGCGAGCCCGTCGTCATCGCGAACGCCGAAGGCGCCCGCACCACCCCGTCCGTTGTTGCGTTCGGCAAAGACGGCGAGAGAATGGTCGGTCAGGTCGCCAAGCGTCAGGCCATCACCAACCCCGACAGAACCGTCGCGTCCATCAAGAGACAGATGGGTTCTGACTACAAAGTCACCATTGACGACAAAAAGTTCACTCCTCAGGAGATCTCCGCGATGATCCTGCAGAAGCTGAAGACCGACGCAGAGGCTTACCTCGGCGATAAAGTGACGGAAGCCGTCATCACCGTTCCCGCATACTTCACCGACGCCCAGCGTCAGGCGACCAAGGACGCCGGTAAAATCGCCGGCCTCGAGGTCAAGAGAATCATCAACGAGCCGACCGCTGCCGCTCTTGCATACGGCATCGACAAGGAGGCCGACCAGAAGATCATGGTCTACGACCTTGGCGGCGGTACCTTCGACGTCTCCCTCATCGAGATGGGTGACGGCGTCCAGGAAGTTCTTGCCACGGCCGGTAACAACCATCTCGGCGGCGACGACTTCGACCAGCGCATCATCGACTGGCTCGCAGACGAGTTCAAGAAATCCGAAGGCATCGACCTTCGTTCCGACAAGATGGCCATGCAGCGTCTGAAGGAAGCTGCGGAAAAGGCGAAGATCGAACTCTCCGGTGTCACCAATTCCACCATCTCCCTTCCGTTCATCACCGCAGATGCAACGGGCCCGAAACACCTTGAGACCTCTCTTTCCAGAGCGAAGTTCAACGAACTGACTGCCGACCTCGTCGAAGCGACGATGGGCCCGGTCCGTCAGGTCCTCTCCGACTCCGGTCTCAAGACTTCCGAGATCGACAAGGTCCTCATGGTCGGCGGTTCTTCCCGTATCCCGGCTGTCCAGGAAGCGGTCCAGAAGTGCATCGGCAAAGAGCCCTTCAAGGGCATCAACCCCGATGAATGTGTTGCCATGGGCGCAGCCCTTCAGGGCGGTGTTCTCGGCGGCGACGTCAAGGGCCTCCTGCTTCTCGACGTCACTCCTCTGAGCCTTGGTATCGAGACCCTCGGTGGTGTCTGCACCAAGATCATCGAGAGAAACACCACCATCCCGACCAAGAAGAGCCAGATCTTCTCCACCGCTGCGGACAACCAGACTTCTGTCGAAGTCAACGTCCTTCAGGGTGAACGTGAATTCGCAAGAGACAACAAGTCCCTCGGCGTCTTCCACCTCGACGGCATCCTTCCCGCACGCCGCGGCACTCCGCAGATCGAAGTCACCTTCGACATCGACGCCAACGGCATCGTCAACGTCTCCGCAAAAGACCTTGGCACCGGCAAGGAGCAGCACATCTCCATCACCGCTTCCTCCAACATGTCCAAAGAGGACATCGACAAGGCAGTCCGCGATGCAGAACAGTATGCAGCCGAAGACAAGGCCCGTAAGGAAGAAGTCGACCTCCGCAACGGCGCAGACCAGATGGTCTTCCAGTCCGAGCGGATCCTCGAGGATGAGGGCGACAAGTTCGAACAGGCTGACAAGGACGCTCTTCAGAGCGCCATCGATGAGCTGAAAGAGGCGCTGAAGGGCACCGACACCAACCTCATCAAGAACAAGCAGGAAGCACTCCAGTCCAAGTTCTATGAAGTCTCCGCGAAGCTTTATCAGGCCAACGCTCCGCAGGGCGACCCCTCCGCGGCAGGCTTTGACCCGAACGCGGCAGCCGGTTTCGGCGGCGGCGCAGGCTTCGGCGGTCAGCAGCCCGGCGACGATGCGGCCGATGTTGACTTCACCGACGTTGACTAATGTTTTCTGAGGTTTCTCCGGCCAGGAGAAACACCGATCATCCAATATCAAACAGGTCAAAGGTCCGGATCGACGTCTGGGGACCCTCGCAGAGGGGGTTCGGCTGGCAGACGCGAGACGGAGCCTTTGACATGTTCTACGAAATGAGGGCTTATTTTGGCAGACAAAAGAGATTACTATGAAGTGCTGGGTGTCGACAAAAGCGCCAGCGCCGATGAGATCAAAAAAGCCTACCGGAAACTGGCCAAGAAGTACCACCCGGACCTGAACCCGGACGACAAGGAAGCCGAAGTCCACTTCAAGGAAGTGAACGAGGCTTATGAAGTGCTGTCCGACGACCAGAAGAAGTCCCGGTATGACCGCTTCGGCTTCGCCGGAGTGGACCCGAGCTACGGCGACGGGGCAGGCGGCCCCGGCGGCTTCGGTTTCGACGGTGGAGACTTCGGCGACATCGGAGACATCTTCTCCAGCATTTTCGGTGGCGGCTTCGGCGGCGGTGGCTTCGGCGGCGGTCGCCGCGCAGACCCCAACGCGCCTCGCAGAGGGTCTGACATCAACGCCCGCATGAACATCACCTTTGTGGAAGCGGCCAAGGGCTGTCACAAGAAGGTGCGGACGCCCCGCATCGAGGTCTGTGACGTCTGCCACGGCAGCGGATGCAAGACCGGTCAGCCGGAGACCTGTTCCCAGTGCCACGGCACCGGCCAGGTCACCCAGACCCAGCGCACTGCCTTCGGCATGTTCCAGTCCACGGCGGAATGTCCCACCTGTCACGGCCGGGGCAAGACCATCAAGGACCCCTGCGACCGCTGTGACGGTCTCGGCATGATCCGCCGCACCGTGGAGATCGACGTCGACGTCCCCGCCGGCATCGACAACCACCAGGCGTTCGCGGTCCGCGGACAGGGCAACTTCGGCCCGAACGGCGGCCCCCAGGGCGACCTCTATGTGGAATGTGTCATCGAACCCCACGAGGTCTTTACGAGAGAGGGCTATGACGTCTTCTGCGACGTTGTCGTCACTTACTCCCAGGCCGTCCTCGGCTCCGAGATCTACGTGCCCACCCTTGACGGCAAGGTCAAGTACAACATGCCCGCCGGCACCCAGCCCGGAACGAAGTTCCGCCTGAGAGGCCGCGGCATCGACCCGACCCACGCCGCCGGCAAGGGCGACCAGTACGTCACGGTCATCGTCGACGTCCCGAAGAAGGTCACCGACCATCAGAAGGAACTCCTTGAAGAGTTCGACAAGGAGTACATCGACAAGCCCGTCAACGACGGCACCGGCGCCACGAACTACAAGGCGTCGAACAAGAAGAAGAAACGTCATTTCTTTGACTGATGTTTTCAGCAAAATAAGAGACCGGCTTTTGCCGGTCTCTATTGCTTTAAACCGTAAAAGCGTGTATAATACCTGTTAACTATGGCGAGACGTACATCGCCAAAACCATTCAGAAACAAGGTGAAGCATTTGCTGATTTTTGAGTATCTGGAACAGAACGCGAAGCTGTATCCGGACGAAGTCGCCCTCGTGGAGATCTCGCCGAAGTTCGACGAGAAGAGCCGTATCACCTGGAAGGATTACTCCCTCGTCCAGCCTGTGCCGGGCAAGGAGTTCCGCCGTGAGATGACCTGGAAGACCTTCGACGAGCGCGCCAACATGTTCGCCAACCTCCTCTTCACCCGGGGCATCCGGAAAGGGGAGAAGGTGGCCATCCTCCTGATGAACTCCATCGAATGGCTGCCCATGTATTTCGGTATCCTCAAGACCGGCGCCATCGCGGTGCCCCTCAACTACCGGTACGACGCGAACGAGATCAAGTACTGCCTCGAGAAGGCGGACTGCTCCATGCTGGTCTTCGGACCGGAGTTCGTCGGCCGTGTCGAGGAGATCGTCGATGACATCCCGGACGTGGAACACCTGTTCTATGTCGGTGAAGACTGCCCGAGCTTTGCGGACAGCGCCGAAGAACTCATCAAATACTGCTCGAAGGAAAAGCCGAACGTCGAGATCACCCTCGATGACAACGCGGCGATTTATTACTCCTCGGGCACGACGGGCTTCCCGAAGGCTATCCTGCATGCCCATCGAAGCCTCGAACACGCGGCCCTGACCGAACAGAACCACCACGGTCAGACCCACGACGACGTCTTCCTCTGCATCCCGCCCCTGTACCATACCGGCGCGAAGATGCACTGGTTCGGCTCTCTGGTCGTCGGCGGCAAAGCGGTCCTCTTAAAGGGCATCCGCCCCGAGTGGATCCTCCGCGCTGTCTCCTCCGAGCGCTGCACCATCGTCTGGCTCCTGGTGCCCTGGGCGCAGGACATCCTCGACGCCATCGATCGCGGCGACATCGACCTTTCGGACCACATCCTCGACCAGTGGCGGCTCATGCACATCGGCGCGCAGCCGGTCCCGCACAGCCTCATCGAACGCTGGATGCAGCGGTTCCCGAACCATCAGTATGACACGAACTACGGCCTGTCTGAGTCCATCGGCCCCGGCTGCATCCACCTCGGCGTCGAGAACATCGACCACGTGGGCGCCATCGGTGTCCCGGGCTACGGCTGGGAAGCGAAGATCTGCGACGGCGACGGCAACGAAATGGGCCCGAACGAAGTCGGCGAGATCCGCGTCAAGGGCCCCGGCGTCATGAAGTGCTACTACAGAGACAAGGCGGCCACCGCCGAGTCCCTGAAAGACGGCTGGCTCTGCACAGGCGATATGGCCTATAAAGACCCCGACGGTTTCATCTACATCGTCGACCGCAAGAAGGACGCCATCATCACCGGCGGTGAGAACCTCTACCCGGTCCAGATCGAAGACTTCCTGCGCAAGCACGACGCCATCAAGGACGTCGCCGTCATCGGCCTTCCGGACGAGCGCCTCGGCGAGATCGCCACGGCCATCATCTCCGTCAAGGAGGACTGCCACCTGAGCGAGCAGGAAGTCAACGACTTCTGCAAAGGCCTGCCCCGGTACAAACGTCCCCGGAAGATCATTTTCGCGGAAGTCCCGCGGAACCCCACCGGCAAGATCGAGAAACCGAAACTTCGCGAACTCTATGCCGGCGCGAACCTCGTCGAACAGCAGACGAAGAAGTAAGCAACCCTAAAAGGAAGGTATATTATGAAGCAGTTGTTACTCGGAAACGAGGCAGTGGCCCGCGGTCTTTACGAAGCCGGCTGCCGTCTGGTCTCCAGTTATCCCGGGACGCCAAGTACCGAGATCACCGAGAACGCCGTCAAGTACAGCGACGACATCTGGTGCGAATGGGCGCCCAATGAAAAAGTGGCCATGGAGACCGCCATCGGCGCCTCCATCGCCGGCGGACGCGCGTTCTGCGCGCAGAAACACGTCGGCCTGAACGTGGCCGCCGACCCGCTGTTCACCGTCGCCTACACCGGCGTGGGCGGCGGACTGGTCATCGCGGTCGCGGACGACCCCGGCATGTTCTCCTCCCAGAACGAGCAGGACTCCCGCCACTACGCGAAGGCCGCCAAGGTCATGATGCTCGAGCCCTCGGACTCTGCGGAGTGCAAGGACTTCACGAAGCTGGGCTTCGAACTCTCTGAGAAGTTCGACACCCCGGTCATCCTCCGCCTCACGACCCGTGTGGCGCACTCCAGCAGCATCGTGGAACTCGCGGACCGTGACGATGTCCCGGTCAAGGAATACGTCAAGAACATGGCGAAGTACTCCATGCTTCCGGCCAACGCCATCAAGCGCCACGTCGTGGTCGAAGAGCGTCAGCTGGCCGAGCAGGAGTGGGCGGAGACCGCTTCCATCAACTCGGTCGAATGGAACGACAAGAAGATCGGTGTCATCGCCGCCGGCATCACCTACCAGTACGCCAAAGAGGCCCTGGGCGATAAAGTTTCGTACCTCAAGCTCGGCTGCGTGAACCCGCTGCCGAAGAAACTCATTCAGGACTTCGCCGCGGAAGTCGACACCCTCTATGTCCTCGAACAGCTCGACCCGGTCATCGAGGAGCATGTCCGTGTCCTCGGCATCGAATGCAAGGGCAAGGAGCTCTTCGACCTGAAGGGCGAGTACTCCCAGGCGATGATCAAGAAGGTCATCCTCGGGGAAGAGGCCGAGTACCTCACCACCGACATGGAGATCCCGATGCGTCCGCCGGCACTCTGCCCGGGCTGCCCGCACCGCGGTCTCTTCAGCGCCCTGAAGCCCCTCGACGTCATGGTCAGCGGCGACATCGGCTGCTATACCCTCGGCGCGCTGCCGCCCCTCAGCATGATGGACACCACCATCTGCATGGGCGCCTCCGTCAGTGCCCTCCACGGCCGTAACAAGATCCGTCCCAATGAAGCGAAAAAGTCCGTCGCCGTCATCGGTGACTCCACCTTCGTCCATTCCGGCATCACCGGCATGATCAACGCGGCCTACAACCAGAGCAACTCGAAGATCATCATCCTCGACAACTCCATCACCGGCATGACCGGTCACCAGCAGAACCCGACCACCGGCAAGCGCATCGACGGCGAGCCGACCACGGCTATCGACATCGAGGCCCTGGCCCACTCCGTCGGCATCGACCGCGTCATCGTGGTCGACCCCTATGACATCGCCGCCACCAGAGACGCCATCAAGGCGGAACTGGAAGTCGATGCCCCGTCGGTCATCATCTCCAGAAGACCCTGCGTCCTTCTGAAGGAAGTCCGCGCGAAACAGCGCAAGCCCTTCTATGTGGACCCCGACAAGTGTGTCGGCTGCAAGGCCTGCATGAAGATCGGCTGCCCGGCCATCAGCATGAAGGACAAGAAGTCTGTCTTCGACTTCACCCAGTGTGTCGGCTGCGGCATGTGCAAACCGTTATGTAAATTTGACGCCATCAAGGAGGGAGACTGACCATGACCAGAAGCATTCTCATCGTCGGCGTCGGCGGCCAGGGCACGCTCCTCGCGTCCCGTCTGCTCGGCCGGACCCTCCTCGCCAAGGGCTATGACGTCAAGATCTCCGAAGTCCACGGCATGTCCCAGCGCGGCGGCTCCGTCGTCACCTATGTCCGTTACGGCGACAAGGTCAACTCTCCCATCGTGGAGAAGGGCGAAGCGGACATCATCATGAGCTTCGAAGAGCTGGAAGCGGCCCGCTGGCTGCCCTACCTCAAAAAGGGCGGCAGCATCATCGTCAACACCCAGCAGATGGACCCGATGCCGGTCATCACCGGCGCCGCCGTCTACCCCGAGAACGTCCTCGGCCAGCTCGCGGACCTCGGCGTGGATGTCCAGCCCGTTGACGCTCTGGGCCTCGCTGTAGAAGCCGGTACCCCGAAGGCCGCCAACGTGGCCCTCATCGGTACGGTCGCGAAGAACACGGACATCGAACAGGATGTCTGGGAGGAGACCATCAAAAACACGGTCCCCGAGAAGTTCCTCGAGCAGAACCTCAAAGCGTTCCGCCTCGGCTACAACGCCTAACAAAAAACAGACAAAACTCTTCTGCTGTCCGGTAGAAGAGTTTTTGTTTATGGAATACTGAGGGCAGAAACCAACGGACCACAACCCCGTCGTGCTCGAGACGACCCTCGTTTGAACAAAAATGTGAAAAACCACAGGGCTTTGCGAAAAATCCTTCGCAAAGCCCTTGCTTTTTTATTATAAAGAGATATAATACTAGATAGATTAGCACTCTTTCGGAAAGAGTGCTAAATTCACGCTGAAGGGGTACATCGCCCCACAGCATACAAAGGAAGTAAACGATATGGCAAAGAGACAATTCAAAGCAGAGTCCAAGCGACTACTGGACCTCATGATCAACTCCATCTACACGAACAAGGAGATCTTCCTGCGCGAGCTCATTTCGAACGCGAGCGACGCCATGGACAAGCTCTACTATAAGTCCCTGACGGACAACATCACCGGTCTCTCCCGGAGCGATTTCGCGATCGAGATCTCGGTGGACGAGGACGCCCGGACCCTGACCATCTCCGACAACGGCATCGGTATGACGAAGGACGAACTGGCGGACAACCTCGGTACCATCGCGAAGTCCGGTTCCGGCCTCTTCAAGGCGGACGCGGATGACGAGAAGGCGGCAGAGGACATCGACATCATCGGTCAGTTCGGCGTCGGCTTTTACTCGGCCTTCATGGTCTCGCAGAAAGTCGAAGTCCTGTCGAAAGCCTTCGGGGAAGACCAGGCATGGCTCTGGACCTCCACCGGCGCGGACGGCTACACCATCAAAGAGGCGGAGCGCGACGGGCACGGAACCACCATCACCATGACGCTGAAGGAGGACACCGACGACGAGCGCTACTCCCGGTACCTCGATGAGTTCGAGCTCCGCCGTCTCGTCAAGCGGTACTCCGATTACATCCGTTACCCGATCCGCATGGAGTGCACCGAAGCGAAGCTCAAAGAGGGCACGGAGGACGAGTACGAGAAATACAAAGAGGTCAAGGTGCTCAACACCATGAGCCCCATCTGGAAAAAGCAGAAGTCCGAAGTCACTGACGAGGAGTACGCGAACTTCTATAAGGACACCTTCTACGATGCCAACGACCCGCTGCTCACCATCCGTTCCTCGACCGAAGGTGCGGCGACTTATACCGCGCTCCTGTTCGTCCCGGCCAAGGCCCCGATGAACTTCTATTCGAGAGACTATGAACCCGGCCTGAAGCTCTATGCCTCCGGCGTCATGATCATGGAGAACTGCAAGGAACTCCTGCCCGAGTGGTTCCGCTTCGTCCGCGGCCTCGTGGACTCCGAGGACCTGTCCCTCAACATCTCCCGTGAGATGCTGCAGCAGGACCGCCAGCTCCAGGTCATCGAGAAGAGACTCGAAAAGAAGATCCACGACGAACTGAAGACCATGCTCCGCAAGGACCGCGAGAAGTACGAACAGTTCTGGGAGGCCTTCGGCGTCCAGATCAAGTACGGCACCTACGCGGACTACGGCATGCACGGCAAGGAGCTCAGCGACCTCGTCCTGTTCCGCTCCAGCTTCGAGGACGGCAAGTACACGACCCTCGAGGACTATGTCAGCCGGATGAAGGAAGACCAGAAGTACATCTACTATGCCTGCGGCGAGACGCCCGAGAAGATCGCTCAGCTGCCCCAGACCGAACTGGTCGCCGACAAGGGCTACGAGATCCTCTACCTGACCGAGGACGTCGACGAGTTCAGCGTCCGGACCCTCTACGCCTACGACGAGAAGGAGTTCCGCTCCATCTCCGATGATGACCTGGGCATCGAGACCGAAGAGGATAAGGAAGCGCTGGAGAAGACCGCCGAGGAGAACAAGAACCTCTTCAAGGCGATGAAGGAAGCTCTGGGCGATAAAGTCGCTGATGTCAAGGCGTCGAACCGTCTGAAGAGCCACCCCGTCTGCCTGTCCACCGAGGGCGGCATCTCCATTGAGATGGAGAAGGTCCTGTCCCAGCAGATGAACGCGGACAACCGGGTCAAGGCCCAGAAGGTCCTCGAGCTCAACACCGAGCACCCCGTCTTCGCGAAACTTCAGGCGCTCTACACCGATGACCCCACGAAGATCTTCGACTATGCCGAACTGCTCTACGATCAGGCACTGCTCATCGAAGGCCTGCCGGTGGAGGACCCGGTCCGGTTCTCGAACCTCATCTGCGACCTGATGTGAGTATAGTTGCATAACCGCTACAAATTAACAGGCAAAGGGCGATTCGTCTCTCTTTGTAAACACTTGTAACCACCGAACGGTCGTTATGTCGGACTTTTTTCCGGACATAACGACCGTTCGTCCGCGTTTTTCGACCGCTCCCACGGGGGAACCCGTTGGGGGCGTTTTTTTGCGCTACAATGACGAACGTTCGAAAAGTTATCCAAAACACAGACAGAAAGGAAGGATGTACACCATGAGACGCATCACGATGACAGGCCGCCTGACCCGGGACCCGGAGCTCAAGGAACTGACATCGAAAACGGACGAGAGCAAAAAGCTCAAACGCCTGACCTTCGGCGTTGCCAACAACGACAACGGGAAGGACAAGGACCCGGAGTTCTTTGACGCCGTCGCCTGGGATCAGCTCGCCGTCTGGGGGCAGCAGTACCTCAAGAAGGGCAGCCGGATCCTCATCACCGGCACTCCGCACAACGAGACCTACGAAAAGGACGGACAGAAGAAGTTCCATTTCAAGATCGTCGCGGACAAGATCGAACTCATCGGCTGACAGGGCGGTCAGCCACAATACCTCCCTTTGCCGCCTCTGCCGCGGAGCCGGACACTCATCCTTTCTGAAATGGGCATCGCATGATCTCCGGCAAGCGTACGAGCGCCAGAAGAAAGGGTCTGAAACACCCAAGACCACACGCCCCGGCTCCGTTGCAGAGCCGGCAGGGGGAGACGAGAAAGAAGGAGACTCTATTGAATGTGAAAACCTTGAAGAACCGGGCCACGGCGATCCTGCTGGCAGCCATCCTGCTCGTCGGCACAGGAGTCGTCGGACTCACGGCGCTGGCCGCCCAGACGGTCACCATACAGATCGCCAACATCCCCCGGGGCTCGGACAACCAGTACTCCAACAAGAACTGGGGCCACCCGGAACTGAAACTCATGAACGGCTGGACCGTCAAAGTGGAGACGTACTTCACCGTCAAGATCATGGACAATTACGACACCGGCAATGTCGTGTACTGTCTGGAGCCACCCTCGAGCCTGCATACCGGCGACAAGCTGACGCAGCAGGGGGACACGGTAAACTTTTTCCGCAGCAAGTTTCCCTGGAACGGGACCCTCAGCGGTGAGTGGCAGAGAAAGCTCATCGCCGCCATCCTGTACCACGGCTACCACGGGACCTGCAACCTGAACACCTGGGTCACGCAGAACAGCGGGGGCCGGGCACAGCTCGCGAAGTACTGGGCGACTCAGCTCCTCATCTGGGAATCCATCATCGGGGAGCGGGACCCGAACTTCAACCGCATCAATGTCCCGAACGGGACGGTGTCCGTCGATGGGTTCGTGATGGATGGAAACCCCATCCGCTCGGACATCTACAACCAGATGGCGGACATCGAGAAAAAGGTGAAGGCCGAACTGCTCTGTCCGTCCTTCGTGAACCAGAACGGCGGCCTCTCCGAGACCTTTACCCTGAAGTACGACACCGCCACGAAACAGTACAAGACGACGGTGACCGACAAGAACGGAGTTCTCTCGAAGTGGGATTTCCAGGGCGATGGACTGACCTTCACCAAAAACGGGAACGACCTGACCATCACCGCTGCCAAACCCATCGATGGGACCGTGGAGTTCCGCGCGGACCACAATGTGCCGACTTCGGCGATGGTGGTCTGGGGTGACGGGACCATCAGCAAGACCGGACAGGGGACCCAGGATGTCGTCGCCTACGGTGCCAACCTGAGTGAGGACTTCACGACCTATGCCAAGGCGAAGACCGAGGAGGCACCCATCGGCAAACTGACCCTGACCAAGGTGGACAAGGACTACCCCGAAAACAAACTGACCGGCGGCGAGTTCACGGTCTATGACAACCCGGAAAAGCTCAAGACTCTGGATGAGTCGAAGTGCAAGAAGATCGGCACCATGAAGGAAGTGGAGAAGGGCGTCTATGAGATGGCAGACCTTCCCATCGGCGCGTACTTCGTCGTCGAGACAAAGACGCCGGAAGGGTTCCTGCGGGACACCTCCGCTCACTATGCGGAGATCACGAAAGCAGGGGAGACGGTCGTTGTTTATAACGACGCCGAATCCCGCGCCTTCCTCAACGAGAAGAGCACCACCAAGCCGGTGACGCAGCCGTCTACACAGCCTTCGACGCAGCCGTCTACACAGCCTTCGACGCAACCGTCAACACAGCCTTCGACACAGCCCTCGACGCAACCGTCAACACAGCCTTCGACACAGCCCTCGACCCAGCCGTCAACACAGCCTTCGACCCAGCCGTCAACACAGCCTTCGACACAACCGTCAACACAGCCGTCCACGGAGCCAAAGACGGAACCCAAGACGGAACCCAAGACGGAACCGTCTACAGAACCGTCGACCAAACCCACGACCAAACCCACGACACAGCCGACGGTCGTACCGAGTTCGTCCACAACGACCACGACCATCAGACCGTCCACGACGACGACCACCCGGACGACGACCACCACGACCCGGACCACGGCCCGTCGTGCGGCTCCGGTCAACACCGGGGATGAGTCGAAGACGATGCTGTGGGCCTTCGTCGCTGCGGTGGCGGCCGGCATCCTCGGCGTCCTGATCTTCCTGCGACGTGAGCAGGAGTAAACAAGTGTCCATTGTCTTTTAGCGTCATCTGTACTATAATCCCACTTGTACATTTATCAAATTTATGTAAAGTAGTGGGTGCCTATGACGAACGAAACGAGATACGACCACCGTGCGGTCGATGACCTTTTGCGGGCAGCAAAGGAGCATTTCCTGAAGAGCGGGTACGAAAAGGCCTCCCTTCGGAAGATCTGCGCCTCTGCCGGCGTGACGACCGGCGCGCTCTACTTCTCGTTCGCGAACAAAGAGGCGCTGTTCGACGCGCTGGTCGGCCCGACGCTCCACAAACTGGACGCCATCCTCGATGAGGTCGAGCGGAAAGTCCTGGTCGAGGGCGGGAAGAACTTTGACGCCAATGCGTTCAACGACTTCATCTTCAAGTTCCTCATCGACAACAAGGACGGCATCCGCCTCCTGATGGCCCGCGCCGAAGGCTCGCAGTACGAGGACTTCGCGCAGAAGATCCACACCCATGTCGAACGGCTGATGGCTCATTTTGCCAGGACCGTCGGCGGGGTCGAAGTGGACCCGGCCCTTGTCAGTATCCTCTCCAACATGTATTTCACCGCTGTGTCCGACCTCATCTCCCGGAACTACGATTACGACGAGATGGACCGGGTGGCGGGAGCGCTTCGCACCTGTATGGAACAGGGTTTTTACGCCATGCTGGAACAGCGGAAGGAGAAAGGTTGACATTCCTCTCCCGTTCGGTGTAGAATCCTAGCATAGTTGCGATGAAGGAGACAGTAGTCTTACGAAACGCGCAGAACAGAGAAGGTCTCCAATGGCTGGAAGAGACGGACTGCAGACGTAAGGTGAACACCACTCCGGAGCAGCGGCGCGAAACAAGTGCCGCCGGGTTTGCCTCCGTTAGAAGGGCTCAATGAGTGAAACTCAAGGTGGAACCGTGTCAGAATTATTTGGCACCCTTGAAAAGGACAAGCGTCCTGTTCAGGGGTGCTTTTTGTTTGGTAAATCAGTTAAAGGAGTCAGACTCAATGAAAATCATCAACTCTCACAGCGAGACCGTGGTCTGCCCGCCGGAGGAAGAACTCGAAGTCATCCGCCACTCGGCAGCTCACATCATGGCGCAGGCCATCCAGCACCTGTGGCCGGAAGCGGACTTCGCGTTCGGACCCGCCACGGACAAGGGCTTCTATTATGACGTCGACCTGGGCGACACCAAGCTGACGGACGAAGACCTGCAGCGCATCGAAGACGAGATGCGGAAGATCGTCAAGGAGAACCTCCCGTTCAAGTCCTTCATCCTGCCCCGCGAAGAGGCGAAGGCTCTGATGGCGGAGCGGCACGCAAAGTATAAACTCGAGCACATCGATGACTTCGACGAGGACGAAGAGATCAGCTTCTTCCAGCAGGGCGACTACATCGACATGTGCACGGGTCCCCACATCACCTACACTAAGGCCCTGAAAGCCTTCAAGGTCACGTCGCAGTCCGGCGCTTACTGGAGAGCCGACAAGAACAACAAGATGCTCACCCGCATCTACGGCGTCGCCTTCAAGACGAAGGACGAACTTGCCGAGTATGAGCGGCTCATCGCCGAAGCCGAGAAGAGAGACCACAGACGCATCGGTAAGGAGATGCAGCTCTACATGATGGTCGACGAAGGCCCCGGCTTCCCGTTCTGGCTGCCGAACGGCATGCTCCTCAAGAACTCCCTCATGGAGTACTGGAGAGAGAAGCAGGCGGAGTACGGCTACCAGCAGATCGAGACCCCGACCATCCTGTCCCGGAAACTCTGGGAGACCAGCGGCCACTGGGACCACTATAAAGACAACATGTACACGACCCTCATCGACGATGAAGACTTCGCGGTCAAACCCATGAACTGCCCCGGCGCCTGCCTTGTCTACAAGAGCCAGCCGAGAAGCTATCGCGATTTACCGCTCCGTCTCGCAGAGGCCGGCCATGACCATCGCCACGAGCTGAGAGGTGCCCTGCACGGTCTGTTCCGTGTCCGCGCCTTCACCCAGGACGATGCGCACCTGTATGTCCGCCCCGACCAGATCACGGAAGAGGTCACGAAGACCACGCAGCTCATCACCGACTACTACAAGCAGTTCGGCTTCCCCTTCAAGGTCGAGCTTTCCACCCGTCCCGAGAACTCCATGGGTTCCGATGAGGACTGGGAGCTTGCGACCGAAGGCCTTCGTGTGGCCCTCGACAGCATGGGCATGGAGTACACCGTCAACGAAGGCGACGGCGCGTTCTACGGCCCGAAGATCGACTTCCACCTGACCGACTGCCTCGGCCGTACCTGGCAGTGCGGTACCATCCAGCTCGACTTCCAGCTGCCGCTGAACTTTGAACTGGAGTACACCGACCGTGACGGCGAGAAAAAACGCCCGATCATGATCCACCGTGCGGGCTTCGGCTCCTTCGAGCGCTTCATCGGCATGCTCACCGAGCAGTACGCCGGCAAGTTCCCGACCTGGCTCGCTCCGACGCAGGTCAAGGTCCTGCCCGTCTCCGAGAAGACCATGGAGTACTCCCGGTCCGTCTTCGCGGCGCTCCGCGACAAGGGCATCCGTGTCGTCCTCGACGACCGCGGCGAGAAGATCGGCTACAAGATCCGTGAGGCCCAGCAGGTCGACCGCGTTCCCTACATGCTCATCCTCGGCCCGAAAGAGTCCGAGACCGGCGAAGTCTCCGTCCGGAACCGCTCCGGCGAGACCGAGACCATGAGCCTCGAAGCCTTCACCGAGAAGGTCCTGAAGGAGATCGCCGACCGCGCATAAGCCGTTCCGCGATATACTGCACAACATACGAACCGCGCAGAAGCGTCCGCTTCCGCGCGGTTTTTATGCTCAAGAAAAAGATTCCCGTCATTTTTTCTCGATTCTTTATGTTTCACCCTCCCAAAATGTGTATAATAAAGATTAGCAACACACGACCAATTTCGAAGGAGGGCACCCATGAAACTTGGGATCATCTCGATCAACGCGCATACCAAAGTGCTGAACCCTGCATCGCCCCTGCACTCCTATGTGTTCCAGCAGTTCCTGAAAAAGAACGGGTATGACAGTACGATCATCGACTATAAACCGGTCTACTACGGCAGTTCCGACGTCGCGGTCCGCGAACCCCTCATCTGGCGGTCGCAGCGTCCCGGAGAGGACCTCAAAAAACATGCCGAGGAGATGCGCCGCTGGTCTCTGCTCTACGAAGACCGCAAGGTGCGCTTCGACAAGTTCAAGGAGTTCGTCGACACCCACTATGTCCAGACCGACAAGTGCTACAATCCGCAGCTCCTCGACGAGGAGGACCCGGGCTTCGACTGCTACCTGTGCGTGACCGACATCATCTGGAAGGACAACCCCGTCAACGGCTTCGACAATGGCTACACCCTCGCGTCGAAGTGCATGGAGGGGAAGAAGAAAATCGCCTACACCGCGAGCCGCGGCGCCCAGAAGTTCCACCCCGAGCGGGAACAGGACTTCCTCGAGCGCATCGCCGACTTCGACTTCATCTCGGTCCGGGAGACCAGCTTCCAGGAGTACCTGAAAGAGCTGACCGGCAAGGAAGTGCCCGTCCTCTGCGACCCCATCTTCCTGATGGGCAAGGACTTCTATGAAGACCTCGCGAAGAAGCCGGAGTATGTGCCGGAGAAGGACTTCGTGGTCATCTACCTCGCGATGAACAAAAACAACAAGCTCGTCAAGCTGGCATCGGACTATGCCGAGCAACACGGCCTCGAGCTCATCGAACTCAGCGAGTACCCGGACGACGCGGACTTCCCGGAGGGCACCCACCACAAGGTCATCTACGACATCGGACCGGACGAATGGCTCTGGTACCTGCAGAATTCGACCATCAACTTCACGAACTCGTTCCACGCCTGCTGCCTGTCCATGATCTGCCACCAGGACTTCATCTCCGGCTTCCGGAGAGGGGACAAGGTGGACAACGTCCTGAACCTGTTCGACCTCGGGTTCAGCAAAGTCCACACGGACAACGTAGCGGACCTGGAGAACATCCCGGACATCGACTTCGACGCGGTGGACAAGAAACTGGAGGCTTTTGCCAAAGAGGGCGCCGACTTCGTACTGGGAGCGCTCGAGTACCTGGAGACCCACGACCACAAGCCCTTCCTGACAGACGAGGAACTGGCCGCGCAGTCCAAAGCGCTGTTCGACCGCCAGGAAGCGGTGCGCATCGCCGAAGAGGAACGCCTCCGTGCCATCGAAGAGGAGAAAGCCCGCAAAGAAGCGGAACAACAGGCCGCCATCGAAGCGGAAGAGCGGAAACTCAAAACCAAAGTCCGCCACTTCCTCGGCCGCATCTGCAGAGCTCTCATCCGCTTCCTCGAAAGCCTGTAAACACAACAAAAAACAGACTCCGTTTTCGGAGTCTGTTTTCTTTTTTGTCTTCGTTTGGGCGATTCACCGCACGGTGAAACACAGCCACTCGCCGTCCGCTTTGCGGGAGACGACTTCGAACCCGTTCGCGGCAAACGCGTCCAGGACGTCCTGCTCTCTGGTGTTGAGAATGCCGGAGACGATGAACACGGAACCTTCCTTCATGAAGTTCCGGGCCGTCTCACAGAAAAGGACGATGATGTCCGCGACGATGTTCGCGACCACGATGTCGAAGGTGCCGGAGACCTGCTTCGCCATGTCTCCGCAGTGGTAGGTAAGGACGGGTCCCTCGAAGCCGTTGCGTCTGCCGTTCTCGACGGCCGTCTTGACGGCGAGTTCGTCGATGTCGACGCCCTCGGCTCTCGACGCGCCGAACAGCAGGGCCGCGATGGACAGGATGCCGCTGCCGCAGCCGAGGTCCAGGACGGTCTCGCCGCCCCGGATGGTCTCCTCGAGGGTCTGCAGGCAGAGACGGGTCGTCTCGTGGGTGCCGGTGCCGAAGGCGAGGCCGGGTTCAAGGTAGAGGATTTTTCGATCTGTACTTGGAACGTCCTGCGGTTCAACGTCCGACGTGGGTTCAACTGATGTTGAACCTTCGACCTCCCATACAGGCTGGATCAGTAATTTCTGACCGACCTCCGTCGGCTTGAAAAACTTCTTCCAGTTGTCCTGCCAGTCTTCATTGCGGCAGGGGATGACGGTGAGCTCCGAGGGGATGCCCGCCTGCGCGTACTGTTCCTGCAGGAACGCGACGGCTTCGGCCGGGTTCTCGCCGGGTTCGAGGTAGATGTGGACGACACCCTTGGTGCGGTCCTTGTCTTTCAGGGCTTCGTCGATGAGGTCGATGTGGGCGATCTCGTCGATCTCCTCCTCCAGGAACCGGTAGTCCTCGAGGTAGATGCCGTAGGGCACCGTCATGTGGGCGATGTCGCCCGCCGCGTCGATGCGCTCCGCGGGGACCTCGATGCGGACTTCGGTCCAGGGGTCGGTGTTCGTGCCGGCGGAATAGGTGCTGGCGCCTTCCGGAAGGCCGGTCTCTTTGTCCATGGCTCAGTCCTCCGTGTCGAACAGCTTCGCAACGGGTTCCGGGTGCTCGACCCGGCCGGGGTTGTAAAGCGCGATGTTGTCAAAGTTCCAGAGACGGGAGGAAAACTCGCCGGCTCCGACGTTCGTGTAAGTGTCGCAGACCTCGTAGATGGTGGCGTCCAGTTCGTCGAGCTTCGAGAGGATGATGGCCTCCAGGAATTTCGGGGGCACGGCAGCGCCGAACTCCGGCTTGCCGTGGTGGGAAATGAGCATGTGCTCGACGAGCACGGTCTTCTCTTCCGGGGTGCCGAGTTCTTTCGCTACATCGCGCACCATCATGGCGCCGACGACGAGGTGGCCGAGGAGGTTGCCCTCGGTGGTGTACTGGCTCGCGAGGCCCAGCTCGTTGGCGTCCATCTCGACGATCTTGCCGATGTCGTGGAGCGCCGCGCCGGTGATGAGCAGGTCCTCATCGACCGTGGGGTAGAGCTTTGCCACCTGCTGGCACAGCCGCAAAATGGACAGGGTATGGTACAGGAGACCGCCCTGCATCGCGTGGTGCAGCCGTACGGCAGCGGGGTAGAGGAGCAGTTCTTTCTTGTATTTCTCGAAGACGGCCTTCAGAAGGTCCGCAAGGTCGCGGTCTTTGAAATTGTCGGTCAGTGCGAGGATGGCGCGGTACATCGCCTCCGGCTGGAACTCTGCCATGGCGATGTAGTCCTGCGGCCTCACGTTGTCCGACGGGACCGTCGCGCGGATGTGGCTGACACGGAACTGGGGCGCACCCCGGAACTCCTGCAGCTGTCCGCGGACCTTGACGATGGAGTTGACCTCGAACATGGGCGTGACACCTTCCTGGTAGTCCCAGTACTTGGCGTCGATGTCGCCGTCCTTGTCGCCGAGGGTGAGGTCCATGTACTTCTGGCCCTTGGAAGACGTCTTCACTTCGATGCGTTTGACCAGCGCGAACAGGTCATAGGTGTCGTCGCGCTGACCAACGGGAATATAGTTCATAGTATTGCCTCCAGTGGGTTCGGGTAGAATGATTTTACCACAGGTCCGCGTTATGGTAAAATACAAAAAATAGTGTCAAGTAGAAAGAAGGAACCTCGTTGGACAACACCTTCGTCGTAACGACTGTGGAGCCGGGCTTCCGGGTCTGCTCCTACCATACCGACCGGTTCAAAACGGGCATCCTGTCCGTGAACCTCGTGGTCCCGCTCGCGGGCAATGTGGCGGAAAAGTCTCTGCTGCCGGCGCTCCTCTGCGCCTCCTGCCGCGCCTACCCGGACCTCCTGTCCCTGAACCGGAAACTCGCCGAACTCTACGGCGCCGAGCTCTCTCCCTCTGTGTCGAAACACGGTGAGAACCTCGTGCTGCGCATCTCCATGACCATGATCGGCGACCGCTTCGCCCTCGACGGTGAGAGCATCTCCCTCGAATGCGCGAGACTCCTGTGCAAGGCCCTCTTTGAGCCGAACGTGGAGGACGGGGCATTCCTCGCCGCCGAAGTGGAGCGGGAGAAACGCATCCGCCTCGACCGCATCGAAGCCCTGAAGAGCAGCAAGCGCTCCTGGGCCCAGAAACAGATGATCGAGCTCATGTGCGCCGACGAAGCCTACTCGCTGCCCATCCTCGGCCGGGAAGAGGACATCCGCGCCCTCACCCCGGAACAGCTCTGCACCTCCTGGCAGGACCTGCTGAAAACCGCATTCGTCCAGCTGCAGGTGGTGGGCGATTTAGAGGTCGAGCCCATCACGGCCCTCTTCCGGGAGTACTTCGACCATGTCGAAGACCGGAACGTCGTACGGGGGAAGACCGTCGTCATCCCCTCGGCAGAAGCCGTCAAGCGAGGCGTCGAGGAACAGGACATCGCCCAGAGCAAACTGGTCATGGGCTTCCGCTGCGGCATGCACGAACCCTTTGAGAATTACGCGGCCATGCGCACCTTCACGGACCTCTTCGGCGGCGGGACCTACTCCCGTCTCTTCATGAACGTCCGGGAGAAGCAGAGCCTTTGCTATTACTGTGCCGCCCGCCTCACGGCCGCCAAGGGCATCCTGACGGTCCAGAGCGGCGTGGAGACCGAAAACGCCGAAAAGGCCGAGGAGGAGATCCTGAAACAGCTCGAGGAGATGAAGGCCGGCGGCGTCACCGCCGAAGACCTCGAGAAGTCTCACCGCTCCATGGAAGACTTCTTCCTGTCCGTCTTCGATACCCCGGAGGAACTGGACGGCTGGCTCTTCAGTCAGGTCACGGACGACGAGTTCCAGACGCCGGAGGACCTGGTGGCCGAGATGAAACAGGTCACGGTCGAACAGGTCATCGAGATGGCGAACAACGTAACGCTCGACACGGTGTTCCTCCTGAAGGGCACCGGCACCGGCGACGACGGGGAGGTGGACTGACGTGGCAAATATCATCGAACACAGAAACGACCTGCTGGGCGACGCGTACTACGAAGTCCGCCACGAGACGGGCCTCACGGTCCTCGTCTACCCGAAAGCCGGTTACTCGACCTCCTACGCGGTCATTGGGACCAATTACGGCTCCATCGACGACGCCCTGAAGGTCAAAGGCGGGGAGGAGAAGGTCCTGCCCTGGGGCACGGCCCACTTCCTCGAACACAAACTCTTCGAAAGTGAAGAACTGGATGCCTTCGAACGGTTCGCGGAGACCGGCGCCAGCGCCAACGCCTACACGACCTTCGACCGCACCTGCTACCTCTTTTCCTGCTCGTCCAACTTTGAGAAGAACCTCGAGATCCTCCTCGACTTCGTCCAACACCCCTACTTCACCCAGGAGACGGTGGAGAAGGAGCAGGGCATCATCGGGCAGGAGATCCGCATGTACCTCGACGAGCCGGGCTGGCAGGTCCTGTTCAACCTGCTGAAGTCCCTCTACCACAAACACCCCGTGAAGGTGGACATCGCCGGGACGGAGGAGTCCATCTCCCACATTTCGGCGGACCTCCTCTACGAGTGCTACGAGAGTTTCTACAACCTGAACAACATGGTGCTGGCCTGTGCCGGCAACGTCACCGTGGACGACGTCCTCGCCATCTGCGACCGCTGCCTGATACAGACGCCGGAAGTCCTCGTGGAGCGCCCTGACAAGGGCGAGCCCGCGGACATCGTGCAGCCGTCCATCGCCCAGGAATTCGCCGTCACCATCCCCACCTTCGCGCTGGGGTTCAAGGAGACCCACGAGACCCCCATCCGCAGCATGAAGGAACGCATCCTTACGGACCTCCTCATGGACGTCGTGGCAGGGGAGACCAGTGAACTCTACGAGCGGCTCCTCCGAGAAGGTCTCATCGACACGGGCTTCGGCTACGAGTACTTCACGGGCCCCGGTTACGCGACGGTCATCTTCGAAGGCCGTTCCAGAGACCCGGAACAGGTGGCGGAGGCCATCAAAGCGGAAGTCCGCAAGCTGCGGGAGACCGGCGTGGACCCCGTCCAGTTCGACCGCCTGCGCAAGATGAACTACGGCAAGACGGTCATGAGCTACAACGACATCGACGGCCTCGCCAACGGCCTGGTGGGCGCGTACATGAACGGTGATGAACTCTTTGAGGAACTCGACCTCTACCGGGAGATCACCGTGGAGGACGCCAACGAGCAGTTGAAACACCAGATGCTCGAAGAATACAGCGCCCTGTCCGTCGTGCACGGGCCGGATGAAACCATCTGATGCTTGATAACACGCCGATCTCTCGATATAATAAGAGATAGTTCGGAAGTGAAATGACGAAAAGGAGTGTCCTTCGATGGCAAAAATCAAGAAAAAAGTCAAGAAATATATCAAGAAGAACGAGCCCACTTACAAAGGCCTCGACAAGGAACAGAAAAAGCTGGTCAAAGCGAGATTCGAAGAGAGCGTCGAGCGCTATCGCAAGGACCTCGAAGCGGCCAAAAAGAAAAAACGCAGAAAACGCCTCTTCCTCCTCTGCTTCTGCATTTTCAGCATGAAGACCTGGAGAGCGTTCCATTCCAAAGAGGCCAAAAAGTACAAGAGAAGAGAGCTCGGCAGAAGATAACCGAAAAAATTTCGCGTCCCGTCAAGGTTTTTGTTGACGGGACGTTTCTTTTCAGTTATAATTCATAAGCCGCATATTACGGGTGAAGGTCTGTATATCGCCTTCGCAAGCGCATGAGCCGCCCGTCGTAGCGAGTCTATAACAAAGGATGATCACACAATGTACGCAGTCATTGAAACCGGCGGAAAACAGTACAAAGTCGAAGCCGGCCAGGAGCTCTTCATCGAGAAGCTCAATGTGGAAGCAGACGACACTGTCACCTTCGACAAGGTCCTCGCAGTTGGCGGAGACGACGGCATCAAAGTCGGTTCTCCCTATGTTGACGGCGCTTCCGTCGAAGCCAAAGTCATCAAGAACGGCAAGGCCAAGAAAGTCACTGTCTTCACCTACAAACCCAAGAAGAACGAAAAACGGAAGATGGGTCACAGACAGCCTTACACCAAGGTTTCCATCACCGACATCAAAGCATAAAGAGAGGTGTAATCCAGAATGGCACATAAGAAAGGTATGGGTTCGACCCGAAATGGTCGCGATTCCGAATCCAAAAGACTTGGCGTAAAACGCGCCGACGGTCAGTTCGTCCTGGCAGGTAACATCCTTGTCAGACAGCGTGGTACCCACATCCATCCCGGCAACAACGTCGGTAAAGGTTCTGACGACACTCTCTTCGCTCTGATCGACGGTACCGTCAGGTTCGAGCGCATGGGCAAAGACCGCAAAAAGGTCAGCGTCTACGCGGTCGAAGAGCAGTAACCACGTACATTTCCTATATGGGACTACGAGCAGGCTTTCCGCTTTCGGAAGGCCTGTTCTTTTATTGACGGTTCCTATAAGATGTAATATAATATTACGGATAATTTTTATAAACTGGACGCAGTGCGTCTTTACAGTCATCCAGGAGAGTACGTTATGAATAAGTTGAAAGCAGCTTCGCTGTCCCCCAATGGTGCCATCATCCTGGCGGCCGTGTTCACTCTGTTCGCGGTACCGCTCCGCACCTTCCAGTTCCTCAACTGCATGGACCCGGAGACCGGGTTCTGGACGGTGCGCGATGTAACAGTCCCCGTTTTGTACGCCCTCGTCATTGCGGTGGCAGTCTTCGCCTTTTTCATCAGCCTGTTCTCCGGCATCATGCCGAAACCGGAGTTCTCGAAGCAGAGGGACATCCCCCTCGGCGTGTCCGGCCTGCTCATGGCGCTGGGTTTCGCGTGGGATGCCTTCGTCAACGTGAGAACGGCCATCGCCACTTACGCGGGCCTGTCCGAGACCGAGGATCTGAGCCTCACGTATCAGCTCATCTCGAGCGGCACCCTTGCCCGGTTCGGCCAGGTGCTCTTCGCGGTGCTGAGCGTCGTCTCGCTCATCTTCTTCGGCATCTCGAAACTGACCGGCACCACGCTCTATGAAAGCCATAAAGTCCTGGCGCTGAGCCCGGTCGTCTGGGGCGTCTTCCGCCTGCTGGTCCACTTCGTGGAACCCATCAGCTACAAGAACGTCTCCCAGCTCCTCCTGGAGATCCTCCTCGTCGTCTTCGCGATGATCTTCTGGTTCGCCTTCGCGCGGATCGCCTCCGGAGTCAACCCCGACTCCAGCATGTGGCTCTTCTTCTTCGGCGGCATCACCGCGGCCTTCCTCGGTTATGTCTGTGCGCTGGCCCCCTTCATCCTTCTCATCACCGGACAGGGCCACCTCATCCCGGAGAGCCGTCCCATGCAGTTCGTCGACCTGGCCTTCGCCATCTTCGCCACCTGCGCGCTCTTCAACGCCATGCCGAAGACCGTCGGCCTGAACTCCCGCGACGAGTTCAAAGAGGAAGAAGCACCGGAACTGCCGGAGGGCTTCGAAAACACGAAACTCGGCCGGGGGAACAAAAAGAAAGCCGAGAAACTGAGCCGGGAAGAGAGAGCCCGGGAAAAAGCAAGACTCAAAGCAGAGGCCGCTCAGGAGAGAGCCTACCTCGCCGCTGCGGAAGCAGCCACCAACGAGGACGGCACCCTGGCAGACCCCTTTGAAGATACCGGAGCCGGCGTCGCCGAAGTCGACGTGGACGCTCCGAACCCTGGGAAGGCAGAGTCCTTCTGGAAACCGGTCTCCGACAGTGACGGCGAACACTTCGTCATTTCGGAAGAGGAATAAGACATGAGAGAAAAGCTTCTCGGCCTGGTGGCGCAGGACCGCCTGCCCCACGCCTGTGTCCTCGAGAGCGGCACCGCGGAAGAGCGGATGGCGCTGGCTAAGGACCTCGCGAAGGCGCTGGTGTGTAAAAGCGGCGTGAATCGCCCCTGCAACACCTGTGACGCGTGCCGGAAAGCGGACGGCGGGAACCACCCGGACATCCTGTTCGTGGGCCCCGAGAACGGACGGAAGACCATCTCGGTCGAAACGGTCCGGAACATGCGGGACAACGCCTACGTCCTGCCGAACGAGGCAGACCGCAAGGTCTACATCATCGACCCGGCGGACACCATGCAGGACTACGCGCAGAACGCGCTCCTGAAGATCCTGGAGGAACCCCCGAGCTACGCCACGTTCCTGCTCCTGTGCACGACGAAAGCGTCGCTGCTGCCGACGGTCCTGTCCCGGACCGCGGTCTACAGCCTGACCCCCGTCGTCGGAGCAGACCAGAGCGACGGACAGCTGGAAGAGGCGAAAGGCCTTGCGGAGGAACTGGCAAAAGCGCTGGCCTCCGGAAGTGAGACCGCTCTCCTCGCCGCCACGTCCGCCTTTGAAAAGAAATATGAGCTCCTGCCCCTGATGCTGGAACAGCTCGGCCTCGTCCTGCGGGACGCTCTGGTGGCCGGCAGCGGCGGGAAGCAGATGATCAGCGGAGCAGGGAAGAGCGCCGGAACACTGGCATCCCGGTATTCGAACGCCCAGCTCCTCACCATGGTGGAGGCCGTCGAGGACATTACATCGGCCCTGGCGCTCCACGCCAACAAAAACCTGACCCTCTCGCGGCTGGTCTCCCGGCTGGCAGCGGGAATGTAAGAAACACAGAGGGAAACTATGACAGAAGTAATTGGCGTCCGGTTCAAGGAGGTCGGAAAGGTCTACACCTTCGACCCGGTCGGTCAGAAGTTCCAGAAAGGGACCCCGGTCATCGTCGAGACGGCGAGGGGCCTCGAGTGCGGAACGGTCATCGACACGAACCACGAAGTGGCGGAAGACAAACTTGTCGCTCCTCTGAAACCCATCGTCCGGGCTGCAACCGATGCAGACCTCAAGCGGGTGGAGGACAACGCCGCACGCGAGAAAAAAGCATTCAAGATCTGCGAAGAGAAGATCCGCAAGCATGAGCTCGACATGAAGCTCATCGATGTGGAATACACCTTCGATAACAAAAAGATCCTCTTTTACTTCACCGCCGACGGACGGGTCGATTTCCGCGACCTGGTCAAGGACCTGGCCGCCGTCTTCAAGACCCGCATCGAACTGAGACAGATCGGTGTGCGCGATGAAGCGAGAATGGTCGGAGGCCTCGGCATCTGCGGCAGACCGCTGTGCTGCTCGAGCCACCTCTGCGACTTCCAGCCCGTCTCCATCAAGATGGCGAAGGAACAGGGCCTGTCCCTGAACCCGACGAAGATCTCCGGTACCTGCGGCCGCCTCATGTGCTGCCTCAAGTACGAGCAGGAGTCCTACGAACACCTCATCAGGATCACGCCGAAAGTCGGCGCGGTCGTTGACACGAAAGAGGGAAGAGGAACGGTCGTCGACACGAACCTCATCTCCGGGCAGATCAAAGTCTGCCTCGACAAGAGCCCCGACGCCATCCCCGCGACCTTCTCGAGAAGACAGGTCAAGACCATCCGGGACGGCGGCCGAGTCTCCGTTTCGAAGGCGGAGCGGGAAGCGCTCAAAAACATCGAAAAAGACTAACTTTTTATAGAAATCTTTTGGAAGGAAGTAACTACCCATGAACGAATACCAGATGACACACGAGGCCCTGAAAGAACTGCAGGACGAACTCGACCAGCTGAAAACCGTCGGCCGTGCCGAAATGGCGGAGAAAATCAAAGTCGCTCTCTCCTTCGGTGACCTTTCGGAAAACGCTGAGTACGACGAAGCCAAATCCGAACAGGGCAAAATGGAGTCCCGCATCAACGAGCTCGAGCACCTCATCCGCAACGCCGTCATCATCGACGACGAGAACGATGAAGAGGGCACCGTTGGCCGTTCCTCCATCGTGAAGATCAAGAACGTCGAGACCGGCGACGAAGTCACCTATCGTCTCGTCGGCTTCACGCAGTCCGATCCCCTCGCCGGCAAGATCTCCGACGAATCCCCGGTCGGCAAAGCGCTCATCGGCAAACACGTGGGCGATGTCATCGAAGTCGAGGCCCCGAAGGGCAAAGTCAGCTTCGAGATCCTCGAAGTTGCAAAGAAGAACTAAGGAGCGATAGACCACAATGGCTGAAAACAACCAGAAGAAGCAGAACACGGCTCCGGAGCAGGACACCAACAGTCTGCGCCAGATCCGCATCGATAAGCTCCATGCCATGCAGGAGGCGGGCAACGACCCCTTCCAGGTCATGACCGCCAATCAGACGGCGAAGAGCATGGAGATCAAGAACAACTACGAAGACTTCGAAGACAAGGAAGTCTCCATCTGCGGCCGCATGATCGCCCGTCGCATCATGGGCAAGGCGTCTTTCGCCCAGATCCAGGACCGCGAGGGCAACATCCAGATCTACGTCTCCCGTGACGACCTCGGCGTCGACGACTACCAGGCCTTCAAAAAGGCGTGGGACATCGGCGACATCCTCGAAGTCACCGGTAAGGTCTTCAAGACCAAGACCGGCGAGATCTCCGTCCACGCTACCGCAGCCAAACTCCTTTCCAAGAGCCTGCTGCCCCTGCCGGAAAAGTTCCACGGCCTGAAGGACGCGGACACCCGGTACCGTCAGCGCTACGTCGACCTCATCGTCAACCCTGACGTCAAGGACACGTTCATCAAGCGTTCCAAGATCATCACCAGCGTCCGCAAGACGATGGATGACGCGGGTTACATCGAAGTCGAGACTCCGGTCCTCAACACCATCGCCGGCGGCGCGGCTGCCCGTCCGTTCATCACCCACCACAATGCGCTCGACATCGACATGTACATGCGCATCGCCACCGAGCTGCCTCTGAAGAGACTCATCGTCGGCGGCATGGAGCGGGTCTATGAGATCGGCCGTATCTTCCGCAACGAAGGCATGGACGCGAAGCACAACCCGGAATTCACCACCATCGAATTCTATGAGGCATACACCGACTACAACGGCATGATGGACCGGACGGAAGCGATCTTCCGGAACGCGGCCCTCGCCGCCAACGGTACCACGAAGCTAACCTACAAGGGCGTCGAGATGGACCTCGCCGAACCCTTCGAGCGCCTGACCATGGCGGACGCCGTCAAGAAGTATACCGGCATCGACTTTGAAGAGTTCGCCTGCGACCGCGAGAAAGCCCTCGAAGTCGCGAAGGAGAAACACGTCGAAGTCGAGAAGGGCAAAGACTCCTGGGGCGAGATCCTCGTCGCGTTCTACGACGCGTTCGTCGAGGAGAACCTCCAGAAGCCGACCTTCATCATCGACTACCCCGTCGAGGTCTCGGTCCTCACGAAGCGGAAACCCTCGAAGCCCTACCTCACCGAGCGTTTTGAGCTCTTCATCTGCGGCGCCGAGTTCGCCAACGCCTATTCCGAGCTGAACGACCCGCTCGACCAGGTCGAACGCTTCAAGCATCAGATCGAACTGCGCGAGGCCGGCGACGACGAAGCGGAACTCATGGACGAGGACTTCATCCGTGCCCTCGAGTACGGTATGCCGCCCACAGGCGGCTGCGGCATCGGCATCGACCGTCTGGTCATGCTCCTGACCGGCAATGAGTCCATCAGAGACGTTCTTCTGTTCCCCACGATGAAGCCGGAAGTGAAGTAAGAGGAACGGTCCGTACATCGCCAACCGAATACAATTACTAAGAAGCAGAAATGAGCGATCATCTTTGCTTCTTTTTTTGTGCCGCAAAATAATTTGCAAAAAGATTTAATAAAACGCTTGACAAGTTCTCAGAACGGACTATAATGGAGGCGAAAACAGAAACATTACAAAAAAGGAGGGGAGTACCCTGTGGGAAAAAGTGTTTACTCGCTGGCGCTCAGCGATGAGATCATCGCCGAAGTCGACCGTTTAGCGTACCAGAACGGGACGAACCGCTCGGGGCTCATCAACAGCATCCTGGCGGAGTACCTGCAATTCACGACTCCCGAACAGCGCATGCGGGAAGTCTTTGACCGCATGGAAAAACTCCTGCTTTCCACGGAAGCGGAACACCCGGCGTTCCAGCTCTTGAGCCTGCCGTCGGACACCATGTTCAACCTGCGTTCCGCCATCCGTTATAAATATAATCCGACGGCACGGTACAGCGTCGAGCTGTACCGCCAGCCGGAGGACGGAGTGTTCGGAGAACTCAGAGTCTCCATCCGCACCCAGAACCGAAACCTCATCGAAGCCATGAAGCAGTTTTACGAACTGTGGACGGAAGTCGAGAAGAACCATCGGGACGTGGAGAGCTCCGTCGACGAGCAGGGCCGCATTTCGCGGAAACTGCGGTTGTCCTTCCGGGACGAGAACCACGAAGAAGTCAGCGGCCTCACGGTGGGCGATGTGCTTTCCCAGTACATCACGACCTTCGACAGAGGGCTGAAGGCTTACTTCGACTGCCTCCAGCAGGACGACGTGACCCGTGACGGTGTCATGGCGGAACTGGAGAACATCTACAGCAAATACTTACAAGGGGAGGTACAGTTATGAACTTCCAGAAATATACACAGAAAAGCATTGCCGCCGTCCAGAGCGCGCAGCAGCTCGCGGCGACCTACGGCAACCAGCAGCTCCTGCCGGAGCACATCCTGCTGGCCCTCCTGCAGCAGGAGGACGGCCTCATTCCCGGCTGCGTCGAACGCTGCGGTGTCAGTGCGTCCACGCTGAAAAACTCCGTACAGGACCTCGTAGAGGCCCTTCCGAAGGTCTCCGGCGTGACGGCCGACCGCATCTACAGCACCCAGGAACTGGAAGCCGCCATGAACGAGGCGGAGTCCATCGCCACAAAGATGCAGGACGAGTACATTTCCGTCGAGCACCTCATGCTCGGCATCATCGACAAAGCCACCGGCAAGCTGAAACAGACCCTGCAGGCGAGCGGCGTCACCTACCAGAAATTCATGGAGGTCCTGAAGGACGTCCGCGGCAACCAGAAGGTCACGTCGGATAACCCGGAAGAGACCTATGACGTCCTGAAGAAGTATGGCTCGGACCTGACCGAGATGGCCCGCAACCAGAAACTGGACCCGGTCATCGGCCGTGACGACGAGATCCGAAACGTCGTCCGGATCCTGAGCCGGAAAACCAAGAACAACCCGTGCCTCATCGGTGAGCCCGGCGTCGGTAAGACGGCCATCGCCGAAGGCCTCGCACAGCGGATCGTCAAGGGCGATGTGCCGGACAACCTCAAGGACAAGACCCTGTTCTCGCTGGACATGGGCTCCCTGATCGCCGGCGCGAAGTTCCGTGGCGAGTTCGAGGAACGTCTGAAAGCCGTTCTGAATGAAGTCAAGAAGTCCGACGGTGAGATCATCCTCTTCATCGATGAACTCCACACCATCGTCGGTGCCGGTAAATCCGACGGCGCGATGGACGCCGGCAACCTGCTGAAACCCATGCTGGCGAGAGGCGAACTGCACTGCATCGGCGCCACGACCCTCAACGAGTACCGTCAGTACATCGAGAAGGACGCGGCCCTTGAACGCCGGTTCCAGCCCGTCATGGTCGATGAACCGACCGTCGAAGACACCATCGCCATCCTGCGTGGTTTAAAACAGAGGTATGAGGTTTATCACGGCGTCAAGATCCAGGACGGTGCGCTCATCGCCGCAGCCACGCTGTCCAATCGGTACATCTCGGACCGGTTCCTGCCGGACAAGGCCATCGACCTCGTCGATGAAGCCTGTGCTCTCATCAAGACCGAGATGAACTCCATGCCCACCGAGATGGACGATGTCCGCCATGACATCATGCAGCTCGAGATCGAAGAGGCCGCGCTGAAGAACGAAGAGGACAACCTCTCGAAGGCCCACCTCGAAGAGATCCAGAAAGAACTCGCGGAACTCCGCGACAAGTTCAACGAGATGAGCACCCGGTGGGAGAACGAACGAGACTCCATCGGCAAAGTCCAGAAGATCCGCGAGGAGATCGAACAGGTCAAGGCGCAGATCGAACAGGCGGAAAACTCCTATGACCTCAACAAGGCCGCCGAACTCAAGTACGGTCGCCTGCCCCAGCTCATGGAGGAGAAGGAAGCCTGCGAGAAGGCCGCCGAAGAAGCGGAGCACAGCACGAACAAACTGCTCCGTGACAGAGTCACCGAAGAAGAGATCGCGAAGATCGTCTCCCGCTGGACCGGCATCCCGGTTTCCAAGCTCGTCGAGTCCGAACGGAACAAGCTCCTGCACCTCGACGACATCCTGCACAAGAGAGTCATCGGCCAGGATGAAGCGGTCCAGAAAGTGGCGGACGCCATCCTGCGTTCCCGCGCGGGCATCCAGGACCCGAACCGTCCCATCGGCTCGTTCATGTTCCTCGGCCCGACCGGTGTCGGTAAGACCGAACTCGCGAAGGCACTGGCCGAAGCGCTGTTCGACGACGAGAAGGCCATGGTCCGGATCGACATGTCCGAGTACATGGAGAAGTACAGCGTCTCCCGTCTTATCGGAGCGCCTCCCGGATACGTCGGCTACGACGAAGGCGGTCAGCTGACCGAAGCCGTTCGCCGGAAACCCTATGCGGTCGTCCTCTTCGACGAAGTCGAGAAGGCCCACCCGGACGTCTTCAACGTCCTGCTCCAGGTCCTCGACGACGGCCGGATCACGGACTCCCAGGGCCGTACGGTGGACTTCAAGAACACCATCATCATCCTGACGTCGAACCTCGGTTCGGACATCATTCTCGAGGGCATCACCGATAACGGTGAGATTTCCGAAGAAGCCCGCGGCATGGTGGACCAGCTCCTGAAGCGGTCCTTCCGCCCCGAGTTCCTGAACCGTCTCGACGAGATCATCTACTACAAGCCGCTGACCAAGGCGAACATCTACGGCATCGTCGACCTGCTGGTCAAAGACCTCAAGAAACGGCTGGAGGCCCGCCAGCTCGACCTGACGCTGACCGATGCCGCCAAGGACTACATGATCGACACGGCCTTCGACCCGCAGTACGGCGCCCGTCCGCTGAAGCGGTTCATCCAGTCGAACATCGAGACCCTGGTCGCCCGCAAGATCATCGCCGAAGACCCGACACCCGGCACGGTCATCACCATCGACTACGATGGCACCGGACTCGTCGCCCGGTAAATCGCTCCACAGGCCAAAGGCCTTTGATATACATACGAAAGACCTCACAGAGATAGTTTCTCTGTGAGGCCTTTAATCTTTATACTATTCCAATTGAATACGACTTTGTTAAATGGGGATCTTCAAAGAGCTGAGCGATTGCTCAGCATTGTCCTGGGATTCCTAGGAATCCTTGTGTCAGTGTTGCTAGCCTACATAAACAGTCTGAAATAAAGACTGACCGCCCAACCATGAACGGTTGAGCGGTCGACTAAAACTACTTTGTTAGATGAGGTCACTGCTTGTCGGCAGTAACTTTTCCGTTTTCATTATAGCTCTTTCCCGAATTCCTTTCAAGACTCGTTGCCCGGTAAATACCACACCAAAAAAGCCCACGATTGACAGCGCAGAGGGCGCATAGTATCCTTGGAACTGGAATTGCAACAAAAGAAAATGGAGGCGGAACCAATGAATGAAACACAGAGAAGTGCCCTGGATGCGCTGATGACCGGCTATTTCCAATTCGGACTGGGTGACCTGGAGGACAGCAAGGTCGACATCTCGGACGCCCTGGTCGAACGGGCCTATGGCGATACACTGGCCGACATTCTGGCACTGGACCCGGGCAAAGGGGAAGAGGCCAAAGCAAAAGTCAAAACCTTGTTTAACGAGATGATCAACGAAAAGGTCGACTTCGAGCGGGAAGGGCTCGACATGTGGTACAAGTGCATGAGCGAAGTCATCGAGGAGTATTATCAGGACGCCGGGCTCACCGACGAGAACCCGATGACGATCGAACTCGCACAGAAATGGATCAACATGATCCTGCACGACCTGTCTATCGTCGTGGACCTCGCGTCTCTGGATGAGGACCTCAAAGGAAGCTATTCGTTCCTTTATTACAAAGAGTTCGTGGAGACCTTCCGGGACTGCTTCCCGCCGGTCGCCTGAACCGGACCGGTCAAAACTACATACAGAATCAAAAAGAGCGAAGCCGCAGAGGCTTCGCTCTTTTAATATAGCACACAGGCCGTGTACGTAATGGTCTTCGGACCGTAGTGGTAGGGAATGCCGTTGTCTTTGCAGACCCGGGTGACAAAGAGACCGTAGGCCTCCATCGAAGACATGGCCTTGTCCGGGAACCGGCAGGGTTCCGGGTAAGCGCACTGCGGGCAGATGCGACAGCCGCCGGCCCCGAGGACGAGACAGTCCGGGTGGTCTTCCCGGATTCGCTTCGTGAAGGCCAGGAGGGCGTCCCGCAGGCGTTCTTCGGTCTCGGCGTAGCACTTGACGTCGATCCGCTTCTCCTGTCTGCCGGTCACCTGGAGGAGGATGCCGTGTTCGTACTTCCTCATCTCCGCTTCACACTCTTCGAGTGTCCCGCAGGCCGGGGGACAGGTCCAGTTGTGGTCATAGGCGTGGCACTTGTCCTCGGCGCAGGTGTCCCGCACCCAGGTCTCGACCTGAAGCGTGGAGACATCCAGAGGCGATGCATGGTCAAAGCCGCAGTCTTCGGCCATGGAAAGATAGCGTTCGGTGAAGTCGCTCATGTCAGTCCACCTCCCGTTCCGTAAAACCCATGCGGCGGGCGAAGACGGTCATGAAGTCGGGCAGGTTCGCAAGTTCCACGAACTGGATGTGCTTCAGCAGTTCGGCCGTGCGTTCGAACTCGGCGCGGGAGAGGGCCATGCGGCAGGCTCCGACTCCGGCGGCGTTGCCGACGGCGGTCGCTTTGCCTTCGAGGCCGGCGGGCAGGAGCCCGATGCGGCAGGCGTTGTCGGCGTTCAGGAACGAACCGAAGGCGCCGGCCAGCAGGACCCGGTCGATGTCGGAGACCTCGATGCCCAGCGTCTTTGCGAGCAGTTCCACACCGGCCGCGATGGCGCCTTTCGCCAGCATGACCTCGTGGATGTCGTTCTGGGTGAGGTAGATGTCGTCATTCAAGTACAGGACACGTTGTCCGTTAGTTTCTTTGGTGGATTGGATCCGGCCGCGTTTGTTGATGAGGCCGAGGTCCAGGAACGACGCAACTGCGTCGATGAGGCCGCTTCCGCAGATGCCGGTGGCCTCTGTGTCGCCGATGACGTGGGACCGCAGTTCGCCGTCTTCCAGCCACACCTTGTCGATGGCACCGGGGGCACCCCGCATGCCGAAGGTGATCTTCGCGCCTTCCAGCGCGGGACCGGCGGCGGTGGAGCATGCGGCCATGCGGCCGTTCGCCCGTAACACCATTTCACCGTTGGTGCCGATGTCGACGAGGAGGACGTTGTCGTCCGCGGAGTCGAGCTTCGTCGCGAGGATCGCGCCGACGGTGTCGGCGCCGACATACCCGGCGATGTCCGGGACCACGAGCAGTGTCGCGTTCCCGCACGCCGGCAGATAATCCTTCGCCGCCACCAGCTTCGTTTCGGTCAGTACCGGGTCGAAGGGGACCGACGCCAGGTTCTTCGGGTCTACACCGAGGAACAGCTGCTGCATCGCCGGGTTGCCGACGATGGAGACGACGCCAATGTCCGCGGGGGAGCGGCCGGCCTTCTCGCAGAGCGTTTCGACCAGCGCGTCCACACCGTCGGTGATGAGCCGCTGCAGTTCTGCGAGGGAACCGTCCACGGCCGCCTGGATGCGCGAAATGACATCCGCGCCATACGAAGACTGCGGGTTCAGCAGGCTGGCGGTCGCCAGCTGCACTCCGGTCTTCCCGTCGAGCAGGAACGCGGCCACAGTGGTCGTGCCGATGTCCACGGCCAGTAAGTCGCCGGGGGCGACGGGGTCGAGGGTCGGCATATCGCCCAAGGAAATGCCTCGGGTGAGTACGACGGTCTCTTCCGTTTCCGGGACTTCGACGGTGCAGTCTTTTGAGACAAAGGTCTGGCAGGCGAGCGCGTCTTCGTCATTCAGGCGCACGACACATTTCCCGCAGGTGCCGAGGCCCCCACAGGGTGCGGAGAGAGCCACTCCGTTTTCACGGAGCAGCTCTAACAGATTCCGTTGATGGTCGGTGTGCAGTTTGACGGTGGTGCTCATGGCAGTTCCTTATGAAGCCCATGCCTGGCAGACCGAAACGGTCTTCTGCGGGGAGAGGGCCCATTCGTCCGCGCCGACGCTGGCACAGACGGTCTCGGTGACGGGAGCGCCGCCGACGATGATCTTGACATCGTCCCGCATGCCGGCTGCCTTGAAGGCTTCGATGGTGTCCTTCATGGAGTCGACCGCGAGGGTCAGGACGCCGGAGAGGGCGATGATGTGGATGTCTTCGTTCTTCGCGGTGTCCACGATGGTCTGGGGGTCGACGTCGATGCCGAGGTCCACGACGTCAAAGCCGCCGGCTTCGAGCATGGCGCGGACGATGTTCTTGCCGATGTCGTGGAGGTCGTTCTTGACCGTGCAGAGGATCATCTTGCCGAACTTCTCCTGGCCGTCGCCGGTCAGAGCGGGTTTGATGATGTTGGTGGCTTCGGTCAGGATCTCACCGGCATAGATGAGGTCGCCGACGAAGTACTCGCCTTCTTCGAAGCGGTCGCCGACGATCTTCATGCCTTCCTGGCAGGCTTCCAGCGCGTCCTGCACGCCTTCGCCGCCGTTGTCCATGATCTCGTTCATGTAATCGTAGAGTTCGTCCTCTTCGAGGTCGGCCATTGCGTCGATGATTGCCTGTTTATCCATAATCCTTCCTCCTTAGCGGATGATCTTCTTGCGGAATGCGCGGTTGTATTTCCGTCCGCCCTTGTCCTCGCCGGATACGGCGGCGTGTGCGTACAGGATGCCCATCATGGAGGGGCTCGCGGGGTCGATGATGCAGGAGTCGAGGCCTGCGTCGAGGGCCTTTGCCATGCAGGCCATGTTCACGTACTTCCGGGCGGGCATGCCGTAGGAGACGTTCGAGATGGCCGCGGTCGTCTTGACCTCGGGCGCGTACTCGTGGATGGCACGGATGCAGGTGCACAGGTCTTCGACACTGTTCGGGACCGTGGACAGGGACATGACACAGGGGTCGATGTGCAGGTTGCCGAGCGCAACGCCGAACTTGTCTGCCTTGTCGATGATCCGCTTCGCGATCTCGATCTTTTTCTCGGGGTCGAGCGGGATGCCGTCCTGGTCGCAGGTGAGGCCGATGACGTTCCAGTCCGTTCCGGCGATGAGCGGGAAGAGGGTCTCACACTTCGTGCCTTCCTCGTTGACCGAGTTGATGCAGCCGGGTCTCTGCGTGGCGCCTTCCTCGAGGAGGCGTTTCAGGAGCAGGGGGTCCGGGCTGTCGAGGCAGAGCGGAGTGTCCGTCTCTTCTTCCATGATGCCGATGAGCCATTTCATGGCATCGTACTCGAGGGCCGGCTCAGTGGCCGGTGCACAGTCCAGGAAGTCGGGCTTCGCCGGCAGCTGGACCTGGACGCGCTCGCGGATGAGCGCTTCGTCACGGTTCGCGATCGCCTCTTTGATGGAGGGGATCGCACCATTTATCTTTTCGCCAATAATAATCATATCAAAGTTTCCTTCCACAAAATATCCAGAGTTTCTTAGCCTTCTTTGATGATCTTCAAAAACAGGGGCATCAGCATTTTGCTGAAGGGTCGAAGCGGCAGGGGAAGCAGGTCATGACACAGCTTCTCGTAACCTTCGGGGTAAGATAAATACTCGTTCATGTCGCGCCTCCTTTACAGCTTGTAGTTCGAGACGAAGTCGCAGATCGCTTTCAGGTTATCTGCTTTGCAGTCGTTCTTGTAGGACAGCATCTTGCCCTCCGAGAGGATGAAACCACCCTGTCGTCCCAGCTCGTCGCAGAGCTTTTTGGTGCGGGCGATGCACTCCTCCGGGGTGCCGTTCGCAAGCAGCTCCGTGTCGAGGCCGCCCATGATGGCACAGTTCGGTGCCGCCTCACGGAACTCGAAGGGGTCGTCCTGCTCGAGGTGCATCGTGATGGTGCCCTTCGGGTAACGGTTGAACTTCTCCGCGTACCGCAGGATGGAACCTTCGGCGAAGATGCGGACGTTCATGTTCTTCTCGGCATAGGCGTCGAGCATGCGCTGCAGGCTTGGCCAGAGGAACATGTCGAACTGCTTCGGGTTCAGGATATTGTGGGAGAGCAGGATCATGGACGAGTCGAAACAGTACTTTTCGCTCTGCGGTCCGTCGCTCTCCAGGGCCTTCGTGATCATCGGGTCGATGTGCTTCTCATCCCACTTGTCGCAGAACTCCTTGATGATGTCTTTGTGACGGCGCAGGGAGACGGACAGGTCCTTGATGCCGAGCAGGTTCGACTCGAGTTCCTCGATACCGAACTGGATGGCTCCCTTGGCCGGGTTGTTCGGGGCGAGGGAGGGGATACCGTACTCTTTGCCGGTGACACTGCCCATGTGGATGATGAAGTAGGTGTACTTGAGGTACTCCTTGAACGCCGCTTTCCACTGCTCGAGGGTCTTCTCGTTCCATTCGTCTCCGAACTTCGCGGGGAGGACCGTCTCCCAGGTGTACCGCTCTTCATCCTCGAGGTAGTCCATGAGGGTGTCGATGGTGCAGAGGGCGTGGTCTTTGATGCCGACGGCTTCCTCGGTGTAGTAGTAATAGCCGTCCGAGCCGAAGGCCTCCATGACGCTGAACTGGTTCCGGATGCCGGTGTCCATGAGTCCGTCGACGGGGTAGTTGTCGAGGAAGTGGCGGACGACATCTTCCATGACTTTGAAGTTGGTCAGGGCGATGGGCAGGGAACGGTGGGCGTCGAAGACTTTCCAGGTGACCGCGTTGCAGAAGTGGGGCACGCGCTCGGTCGGAATGAAGTTCGCCTGGTCGCGGAAGAGCTGGATGCGTTCCGCTTTCAGGTCTTTCATGGCTTGTTTCTGTTGTTTATCCATAACCGGTAACATTTCCTCCTTTTGAAATGCTCACATGAGTAATACCATTGCGAAGGACCCTAAGAGAGAGTCCGCGAATTTGGAAGTGAAAAGCTTGTCGAGCAGGATCGAAAACGGCTTGATGCGGAAGAAGGGGAACACCGTTTCAAAGATGCCCCGGACGAAGCCGATCATGACTTCCGTGAAGGTCTTTTCGTTCTTCGTGTAAGTGTACTCGGGCAGCTGTTCACGCATGGTGGTCCCTCCTCTCAGTAATACAGGCCGTAGCCGTGGACGAATTCGTTGACCGCGCGGATGTTCTCCGGTTTCGCGTCGGAAGCCGACAGCAGCACCTTGTCTCCGGTGCAGAAGATGAACCGCCCGCCGGGGGCCAGTTCGTCGATCATTTCCTTTGCTGCGGCGATGCACTCCTCCCGCGTTCCATTGCGCAGGAGCTCCAGCGGGAGTCCTGCCATGATGGAATTGTTCGAGAGGATCTCCTTGACCATCTTCGGGTCGTCGTTCTCGACGACGAAGGTGACGGAGTTGTCCGGAAGGTCCCGCAGGATCTCGAGTTTCTCCCGGCCCCATTCGCCCTCGAGGACGGTCAGCAGATGACCGCCGTGGGCGTGGATGTGTTCCGCGACCGCCTTGTAGCCCGGCCAGTAGAACTCTTCAAACTGTTTGGGGCTCATGAACGGAGGCATGTGGCAGGGGTTGAAGATCCAGGGAAAGGTGGTGAACTCGAAGTCGTTCCGAAGGATGATCGCGTTCACGAGGTTCTTCACCATCCAGGGGACACCGCCGGAGAAGCCGCCCATCATGAGGTTCGTCATGTGGGAGAGGTCGAAGCTGTAGGGAAGCAGCGCTTCCGTTGCGGCTTTGACTTTGTCTTTATGACGGCGTAAATCGCCAACCGTTCCCTTGAACCCTCTCAGGTAGTCGAAGAGGAAGTCGAGGGGCATCTGGCCCGCGCCGCCCATGACGATGGGCATGTCGATCTTGCGGAAGGCGTAACTGCCGTAGACCATGGCGCCGGCGAACTTGAAGAAGGGCACGAGGGCCGAGAGGAACGCTTTCTTCTGTTCCTCGTTGGTCGCGTCGAGTTTCGAATACTTCCGGGGGACGAATTCGTTGAGGATGAAGCGGATGGGGTCTTTGGCGAGCGCGTCATAGTCGTCCGGCACCATCGGTGCGTACTCCTTGTGCTGCTCGGTGAACCCGTCGTCTGAAATGAAGAAGACGTCGGAGCCCAGAGTCCATCCGATCTCCCAGGCATGAGCAAGGGAGGCGATGTAGGCGCAGTCGTAGTAGATGTCGTCGTAGATCTTCGCGTGGGCGTGGACGTTTTTCGAAATGTTCGTCGCCGCCTCTTTGAGCGGGACTCCGGAGTAGGACAGCGCGTAAGTCTCGATGAGCCCGCAGATGGGGACCCGGTCCGGGATCCGGCCCTGAGCCACGTCGATCATCCGCTGCTCACGTTCTTTGAACCGTTTGCTCTTTGCCATGGAAAGGCCTCCTTTGTAAGGGGGTGTCAGGAGTGTGTTCCGTATGTTTCGGCGATGTGCGGGTACTGTGTCTTATACGGCAGCAGACTGAAGTTGATGCCGCAGGTGGGATAGGTCTTCTGCACGAGGGCGAGTGTTTCCATCGGGTCGTAGGGGTAGTCCTCCGGGATGTCCCGTTCAAAGACGTCTGCCAGAAGGTAGAGCTTTTTGGACATCCAGATCTCGACGATAACGGGGAGGTCCGGGTGCTCATTCAGAAGACGGTCCATCTGGGCGTCCTGCCCGATGATGGGCTGCGTGATGATGTAAGACGCGCCCGCCGCCAGTTTCCGCTCGAGTTTCGGGAACTCCAGTTCCGGCATCTCGTACGGGTTGAAGGCGGCACCGAGGATGAACTCAGGGTACTTCTCGTGGATGTATTCCAGCAGCTCGACCGAGGTGATGACCGGGACATCGGTCCGGCCCAGTTCTTCGGGCTGGAGCTTGTGCATCTTGTCGGAACCGTCGCCGGAGATGACGAGGAAGTTCCGGATGCCGGCGCTCTTTGCGTCCTCGAGGATGCGGTCCAGCTCCTCCTTCCGGTGGAAGGTGTTGAGGTGGAGCAACACCTGGTCCTCCGGCGCGTCGAGACCGCATTCCCGGATGATCTCCGAGCCGTGGAAGCAGAGCTTCGACATGGCGTTGTCGGTGATCGACGTGATGAATCCGTCGCCGGTGAAGCGGGTGAACTTCTCGCAGAAGAGGTCGAGGTCTTTCTGAAGGTCCGCCGTCGTGTGCTTCGGCGGGATCATCTCGATGTGGTACGCGGTGGGCGTGTGGTCTGCCCAGGCGGGCGGAAGCTTGGTCTTCTTCGCTTCGCCTTTCAGCTGCCGGATGAGTTCGGGGATGACCTCGAACAGGTCGCCGACGATGCCGTAGTCCGCCACGCCGAAGATGGGGGCGTTCGGGTCGTTGGTGATGGGGGCGACGGGCTCCGCTCCCGCGATGCCGGCGGCGTGCTGGATGGCACCGGAGATGCCGCAGGCGATGTACAGTCTCGGCCCGACGGTCTTTCCGGTCTGGCCGATCTGGTGCGCGTGGGGCAGCCAGCCCGCGTCGACGAGGGAGCGGGTGCATCCGACGGTGGCACCGAGTGCGTCCGCGAGGTCGCGGATGATCTGGAAGCCCTCCGGGGAACCGACTCCGCGACCGCCGGCGACGATGATCTCCGCGCCTTCGAGGTCGATGGCCTCGTCACCGATCTGGTCGATGACTTCGATGACCTTCGTGCGGATGTCCTCCGGAGACACGTGGACGGTTTCGTTGATGATGGTGGCATGTCCTTCGACGGGCGCGCTCTTGTGGAACACACCGGGCCGGACCGTGCCCATCTGGGGACGGTGCTCCGGGCACTGGATCTGCGCCATCAGGTTGCCGCCGATGGCGGGCCGGGTCCAGAGGACGTTGCCGGTCTCTTCATCGACATCGAGCTCGGTGCAGTCCGCGGTCAGACCGGTCCGGAGCCGGCAGGAGACGCGGGGACCGAGGTCCCGCCCGTTGGGCGTGGCGCCGATGAGGACGCTGGTGGGCGCGTATTTTTCGATGAGCTCGACCAGCGCGGTCGTGTAGGCGTCGGTCGTGTACTCTTCGAACTCGGGGCCTTCGACCACGATGATCTGGTCGGCGCCGTGTTCATTGATCTCTTTGACGGCGGCGGAAACGTCCTTCCCGAGCACGACCGCGACGAGGTCGCCGCCCTGCTTGTCCGCCATGAGGCGGCCGGGGGTCAGGAGTTCGATGCCGACGTTTTTGGCGCTGCCGTCGGGGTTCGTTTCGACGAACACCCAGAGGTCTTTCGCTTTGACTTCCACTGTGTTCGCCTCCTTATTCCAGTGCGCCGGCGCTGTGGAGCGCGTTCAGCAGGTCCCCTGCCGCCGCGTCCATGTCGGAGCCGTCGAAGTATTCACATTGTTTGCGGCGGGAGGGGACGTAGGTCTTTTTGACTCTGGTCGGGGAGCCTGAGAGACCGATCTGCGTCCGGTCGATGGACGTGAGGTCCTCTTCCGAAAGGACCGTGATGTCCGCCTTGTCCGCTGCGAGTTTTTTCGGGATGGTGGGGTACCGGACTTCGAAGGACGGTTTGGTGAAGGTCACGAGACAGGGCGTCTTCACTTCGACGACCGCGTAACCGGTTTCGGCCTCCCGACGGACATGCAGTGCATCGCCCGCGACCTCTGCTTCCAGGCCGTAGGTGACCTGGGGGATGCCGAGGTGCTCCGCGATCTCGGGGCCGACCTGAGCGGTGTCGCCGTCGATCGCCTGCTTGCCGCAGAAGACGGCGTCGAAGGGACCTTCCTTTTCAGAGACCAGCTTGATCGCCTCTGAAAGGATGTAACTGGTTGCGAGCGTATCGGACCCGCCAAAAGCTCGGCCGGAAACGAGGTACGCGCTGTCCGCCGCAATGGCGAGACACTCGCGGAGCACCGCTTCGGCCTGAGTGGGACCCATGCTGAGCGCGACGATCTTTGTCGCGGGGTCCTTGTCCTTGATGCGCGCCGCTGCCTCGAGGGCGTAGCTGTCAAACGGGTTCAGGATGCTGGGAACGCCTTTCCGAATGAGGACGTTCTTTTCCGGATCGATCCGAATGTCGGCCGTGTCCGGCACCTGTTTGACACACAACAGGATGTTCATTTGCTAATTCTCTCCTTGATGGTTTATTACAGCAGTGCAAGCGCGAGGCAGAGGCAGAGCTCGCCCACACCGTTCGTGCACTGTTCGATCCAGTTGGATCTCGGGTCTGAGGAGTCCAGCTTCGCGGAGAAGACACCCATGAGACCCATGCAGACGAACCACAGCACGAAGAGTACGATGGACGCGACTCCGATGCCGGCGAACGCGGCCTTCAGAGCGGCGCGGGAGACGATGCACCCGATGATGAGCAGGAGGAAGCCGATGCCCATGACGGGGCCCATCTGCTTGTACATCCAGTAGACGTTCTTCTGCTTTGTGGCCACGATGACCTTCCACAGGACCTTGATGGCGCCGCCGAGGAAGCAGAGGAGACCGCCCAGCATGATGAGGGGGCTGAAGTCTGCCTTGATGCCGAGGATGATGATGGCGACGGCAAACAGCAGGACCGGGATGGCATCGACGATGGCGAGGGAGAGGGTGAACCCTTCCGGTACCATGTCCTTCGTGATCTTGGTGCGTTCTTTTTTCTCTGACATAGAGTGCGCCTCCTATAATCGATATATATACACTTTAAGTTTACTTTCAATAATCCCTTTTTGCAATAAGGGGAGAGTGATAAAAGTCTGTTATTTCCATAACGAATCGGGGCGCAAAAAAAGAGCTGAGCAGGTTTGCTCAGCTCTGTGTTTTGTTGGCGATTTACCGTGTAACGTCCACGGAACCGTCTTTGTGGATGGTGATGGTGTCTCCGTCTTTGACGTAGTTGAGGAACTCATCGCCAAGGTTGTCGACGACGGGCATGGGGCTTTCCGGAGCCCAGACTTCCGAGAGGACGGCGCCGGCGGCTGCCAGGGAGTCGATCTCCTTCGAGAACAGCAGGCAGGCCGGGTTCTTGCCCTGCTTGACGGCACAGTAGAGGAACATGCCGCCGGTGGTGGAACCGATGGTCTGGGGCAGGCAGAGCGCCTTGCCCTGAAGGACTTTCTTGTAGAGGTCCGGGTTGTTCTGGTCCACACATTTGGTCTTCGTCTGGATGGACATCATCTGCATGCTGGCCAGCGTGTTGAAGCCGCCGTGGGAGACGACCGCTTCGGCCGTGCACTCACCGGGCGTGATGGCGCGACCCTGGAAGGTCTTCGTGCCTTTCTTCGTCTTCTTTGCCATCTCAGTCCACCTCCTTCGTGAGCATTTCCGCGATTTCGTCATTGGAGTAGAACCGCGCGGTCGTGTAAGTGCGCAGCTTGTTGGAACTCGTGATGACGGGCTTCGTCTGGCAGAGCGGGTTGTCCATGTACATCAGCGGGCAGATGTAGCTGACGACGACGCCCATCTTCTTGAGGGTCTTCGCTTCCGGGAGTTTGTTGAACTCTTTGATGACCGGCGTAGACGCCGTGAAAACGGTGGGAATGGAGACCTGCTTGCGGCCCTCCTTATTGAGTCCTTCTTCGAGGGTGTGCGTCCAGTCCTTCATCTGCTGGAGAGACATGTGCGGGCAGCCGAGGAAGCAGAGTTCCGGCTTCGCGGTCGGGTCTTTCCAGATGACGGGATAGTTGTCTTTGACTTCCTGCAGGACCTCGTCCGTGACGACGAAGGTCTTCGCGTTCTTCTTGATGAGCTTCTCGCCCTGTTTCTTCGCTTCCGGCGTCAGGTTCTCGATGTGGTAGAGGCCGACCGCGCCGTTCGAGGCGGTGGCGGCGCCGAAGTCCTTGAGGTACGTGGTGGCGGACTCGTCGAGTTCCGTGCCGAGGTACTTGTCGAGGCCCTTGACGTAGGGGATCTGCTCCATGACTTTCATGCCGATGGCGGAGCCGAGGAGCTGGGCATCGGGCATTTTGGAGGTCTTGAGTTCGATGACCCAGTCCGCCTTCCGGCCCTCATCCGTGAGGAACCCGAAGTAAGGGACGAAACCGGCGATGGACCCGAACAGCTCGATGATGCCGGAGTTCCGGTTGCAACGCGCGCCGAGGACACTGTTCGCGTAGACGACGGCAGAGGATTCCGCCCAGGAGAGTACATCGCCCTCTTTGGGGGTGTTGCCGACTTCTGTCATGTAGCTTGCGCAGGTGTAGGAGTCCTTGCCCGGGTTCTTCATGCCGAGCTTTTTCAGCTGCTTGTTGTAAGAACCCTGCTTCGAATAGATGACCTTTGCCACGACTTTGGAGACCGCGTTCTGCGGTACGTTCTTGTCATAGGGCAGAGGGTCGCAGGTCAGCTTCTGCTGCGGCAGACAGCCCTCGTCGATGAGCTGCTGGTACAGGTCGAAGACCGGCCCTAAAAACATGAGGCCGAAACTTAAGACCAGGTGGCCGCACTCGCCGGTGACGGGGACCATCTTCGTGGCACCGTAGATCTGCCCGTACTCGACGAGGGTGCGCATGACCTTGGCCATGGCCTCTCCTTTTGACCCGTTCAGGATGGCTTCCTGTTCCGGAGTCAGCTTCATAGTGATTTCCATAGAGAGTATCCCTCCTTTACAAATATGCCTTTAACCAATTCTATCTTCGCACTAAACGTCTTTGGAAACAAGATGGTTTCTCGTGACGTTTTGCTTTTTGCCATATAAAAAGACCTCCCGGCCCGGATGGCTCGAGAGATCTTTGGTTGCAGTTTTAACTGTTCCAGGCGCTGAAGCCTTCCGCGACGAGGCCGTCGGTGCGGTTCTTCGAGGACTGCTGGGAGGCGGTGAGGTTGTCTCCTTTGCAGGACTCGAGCTTGTAGCTGGAACCGGACTTGTTCATCCAGAGCGGCGTGTAGTCGACGCTGGCAAGTTTGACGTTGCCCTCGTTATCCCGCTCGAAGGTGGTGTAGACGAAGATGGCGTCTTCGGTGTAGCCGTTCGGCGATGCACTCATGTATTCGCGGCGCTGGTTCGAGACCATGTTGCCGGTGGAGTAGATGCAGAACGTCTTGTTGCCGTTGCTGCCTGTGAGGACCGCGGCCGGCTGGATGACGTGGGGGTGGCCGCCGATGATGGCGTTATAGCCGAGGTCACAGAGCTTCTGCGCGATCTCCTGCTGTGTCGTGGTCTGCTGCAGCTGGAACTCGTTGCCCCAGTGCATGTAGGCGATGTACGCTTCTGCGCCGTCTTTCTTCATGTCCGCAGTGATCTGCTCCAGTTCGGAGTAGAGCTGCGGGAGCTTCTCGTTCTGGAAGACATTGATGCACTGGGAGGCGTTGGCGTCCAGCGCGTAGTTGCCGTTGAGTGCTTTGCGCCCCTGGTCATCGATGGTGCCGAAGGTGTAGTTGACGATGCCGACCTTGATACCGTTGACGTCGACGACGGAATACTTCTTCTCATCGGGAGTCTCGAAGGTGCCGGTAGTTTTGAATCCTTTCTGGCGAAGGATCTTGACCGTTCGGTAGATGCCGTCTTCCCGGTCATCTCCGCTGTGGTTGTTCGCGGTGACGAGAAAGTCGAAGCCTGCGTTCTTCAGGGCATCCGCTGTTTCGGGCGGCAGCTTGAAGTGCGGGTAGAAACTGAAGTTGCCGGTTTCGGTGATGGTGAACTCAAAGTTGCAGATGGCGTAGTCTGCCGCGGTGATCTCATCTTTCACGTTCGTGAAAATGGAGTCGAAGTCATAGCCGCTTCCGGTACGGACGCTGTCGAGGATCATCTTGTGGATGAGGTAATCGCCGGAGCTAAGGATAGTGGCTTTGGCCGGTTTCCCGGTAACGCGCCCGTCCTGCTGGACGACGGCGGTATTCTCTTTCGCAGTGTCCGTCTTTTTGTCGAGGCTGCCGCAGGAGCGGAGACCGATGACGAGAAGGATGATGGCGATGAGCGCCAGTGCCACGGCGGCGATGATGGTGATGGTCCTGCGCTGACGCATGGAGGACTGGGTGCGGCGTCTGCCGGACGTCTTCCGTCTCTGCGCCGATGCTTTTCTCCGCTGGGCCGCTGCCCGCTTGGCCTGCGCCGTGTTCTGCCGGCGCTGCCGCTCCGTGGCGGTCCTGCGGTTCGAAGCACTCTGCCGACGCTGCGGCTGTCTGTTCGAATTCTGCTTCATATCATACCTCGATTCAATGTGTATCTCTCAAAGTGATAATCAAAAAATTCCATTACTTATTTTAACAATCTTATTCCTATGACACAACAGAAAGTTGAAACCTCCGACAAACTGGAATCTATCAATATGATCGACGCTGTGGCTTCGTCGGAGGTTCATGGAGTCGGGGCCTATGCCCCTTGGTCCAGAACCTGCGTCGCCTCCTCGCCCCAGCTGAACTTTTCTCCTGCCTTTCCCGGCAAAAATCAAAGGCATCTCTGGTTCTTCGAAATTGCCTATGACGATTTGAGGGCGGTTTTACATGTAGAATCTTAATAATCAAAGGCATCTCCGATATCCTGAAAGTGCCTTTTACATTTTAGGATAAGATTCAAGTCAGTTGACGAAAAAAGTCAAAGGCGCCAGCCGTTTTCATGAAATGCCTTTGACTTTTTTCGCGAAATGCCTGGAAAAAAGTCAGTATTTGTAAAAGGCAAATGCAGATATCTTCACTGGCCTTTGACAATGCGGAGTAAACCGGCCTGAAACCAGTAATAATTATCAAAGGCAATCACCATAATCAACGAACGCCTTTGATTTTCTTCCCAGCGAGAAAGCCGGAAGGGGTAGGGGTCCGGGGACAGGGGAAGGTGGCTTTCTCCTACGCTCTTTGGCTTCCCCTTCCCCGGAGGACATCAGTCTCAACCATGAAAAGTAGGTAAAGCCGACAGTTTCTGTCGGCTTCAGTGCCTCGACAAATTCGGATTTGTCAAACTTTGTAGACACAAAAAAAGCTCCCGAAGGTGGCCCTCGGGAGTTTTTGAGTTTGGCTTGTTGTTTCTCAGACTGATTGGCTGAGTGCTCAGCGTCAGACGCCGGAGTTTTATTTCTCCTTGATCATGGAGTGCCACTCCTGGAGGGAGCGGACATTGCCCTTGCCGTCTTCCTTGACGTAGGCGATGCCTTCGGCAGCAGCGCGGGCGGCCGCGACCGTCGTGATGTACGGGATGCGGTTCTTGATGGCTGCTTTCCGCAGGTAGGAGTCGTCGTGGACGGACTCTTTGCCGGCAGGGGAGTTGACGATGAGGTCGATGTCACCGTTCGTCATGAGGTCGAGGATGTTCGGACGGCCTTCGTAGAGCTTCAGGACTTTTTCGGCCTCGATGCCGGCGGCATTGATGGTGTCGCAGGTGGTGCCGGTGGCGACGATCTTGAAGCCGGCTTCATCGAAGAGCTTCGCGACTTCGACAATCTCGTCCTTGTCCTTGCGGTTGACGGAGATGAGGACCGTGCCTTCGAGGGGCAGGGTGGCCGATGCGCCTTCCTCAGCCTTGAAGAACGCGCCGCCCGGCGTCCGGGAGATGCCGAGGACTTCGCCGGTGGACCGCATTTCGGGGCCGAGGACCGGGTCGACTTCCTGGAACATCTTGAAGGGGAAGACCGCTTCCTTGACACCGTAGTACGGGATGTCGCGCTCGCCGAGCTTGGCGACGGGCGATTCACGGCCGGTCAGTTCCGCCGTGATGATGTCGGTGGCGATGGGCACCATGGAGATGCCGCAGACCTTGGAGACCAGCGGGACCGTACGGGACGCACGCGGGTTGGCTTCGAGGACATAGACGACACCGTTCTCGATGGCGTACTGCATGTTCATGAGGCCGACGACGTGCATCTCTTCGGCGATCTTTCTGGTGTAGTCCTTGATGGTTTCCAGAGCGTCCTCCGGGATGTGCTTGGAGGGCAGGATGCAGGCGGAGTCACCGGAGTGGATGCCCGCGAGCTCGATGTGTTCCATGACTGCCGGGACATAGGCATGAGTGCCGTCCGCGATGGCGTCCGCTTCACACTCGAGGGCGTGGTTCAGGAACCGGTCGATGAGGATGGGACGGTCGGGAGTGACGCCGACAGCCGCCTTCATGTACTCTGCCATGGCGTCGTCATCGTACACGACTTCCATGCCGCGGCCGCCGAGGACGTAGGACGGACGGACCATGACGGGGTAGCCGATCTCGTTGGCGATGGACACTGCCTCTTTGACAGTCGTGGCCATGCCGGCTTCCGGCATCGGGATGCCGAGCTTGTCCATCATGGCACGGAACTGGTCGCGGTCTTCGGCAAGGTCGATGACTTCGGGGGAGGTGCCGAGGATCTTGACACCGTTCTTCTCGAGGTCTGCCGCGAGGTTCAGAGGAGTCTGGCCGCCGAACTGGGCGATGACACCGACGGGTTTTTCTTTGTAGTAGATGCTGAGGACGTCTTCCAGGGTCAGAGGCTCGAAGTAGAGCTTGTCGGACGTGTCGTAGTCGGTGGAGACGGTCTCAGGGTTGCAGTTGACGATGATGGTCTCGAAGCCGAGTTTCTTCAGGGACTGGGCCGCGTGGACGCAGCAGTAGTCGAACTCGATGCCCTGGCCGATGCGGTTCGGGCCGCCGCCGAGGATCATGACCTTCGGCTTGTCTTCGGAGATGGGGTTGTTGTCCACATTGTGGTAAGTGGAATAGTAGTAAGCGCTGTCTTCGGTGCCGCTGACGTGGACCGCGTCCCAGGTCTCATTGAGTTCGAGCTTGGTGTGCGCGTTCCAGATCTCATCTTCGGATACTTCGAGGATCTCGGACAGGTATTTGTCGGAGAAACCGTCTTTCTTCGCCTGGAGGATGAGGTCGTCTGCCGGGACAGAGCCCTTGGACTTGAGGAGTTCCTCTTCTTCCTCGACGAGTTCCTTCATCTGCTCGATGAAGTACTTCTTGACCTTGGTCAGTTCGTGGATCTCGTCGACGGTAGCACCTTTGCGGAGGGCTTCATACATGATGAAGTGGCGCTCGGAGGAGGGGGCGATGAGCTTCTTCAGAAGTTCATCTTTGGAGAGTTCGTTGAAATTGGAAACGAAACCGAGACCGTAGCGGCCCTTCTCGAGGGAACGGATGGCCTTCTGGAATGCTTCCTTATAAGTTTTGCCGATGCTCATGACTTCGCCGACGGCTCTCATCTGAGTGCCGAGCTTGTCTTCGACGCCCTTGAACTTTTCAAAGGCCCAGCGGGCAAACTTGACGACGACGTAATCGCCGTCCGGGACGTACTTGTCGAGGGTACCGTACTTGCTGTCCGGCAGTTCGGCCAGGGTGAGGCCGGTGGCCAGCTTCGCGGAGACCAGAGCGATCGGGAAACCGGTGGCCTTGGAAGCAAGGGCGGAGGAGCGGGAGGTACGGGGGTTGATCTCGATGACGATGATGCGGTCGGAGACCGGGTCGTGAGCGAACTGGACGTTCGTGCCGCCGATGACGCCGATGTGCTCGACGATCTTGTAGGCCTGTTCCTGGAGACGGTCCATGACGTCCTGAGAGATGGTCAGCATGGGAGCCGTGCAGAAGGAGTCGCCGGTGTGGACACCCATGGGGTCGACATTCTCGATGAAGCAGACCGTGATCATGTTGTTGTCCTTGTCACGGACGACTTCGAGCTCGAGCTCTTCCCAGCCGGTGACACATTCCTCAACGAGGACCTGGTGGACGAGGGAGGCCTGAAGGCCACGGGCACAGACGACTTTCAGTTCTTCCCTGTTGTAGACGAGGCCGCCGCCTTCACCGCCCATGGTGTAAGCGGGACGCAGGACGACGGGGTAACCCAGACGGTCTGCGATCTCGAGGGCTTCTTCCACAGAATAGGAGATCTCGGAGCGGGCCATCTCGATGCCGAGAGACTCCATGGTCTTCTTGAACTCGACACGGTCTTCACCGCGCTCGATGGCATCGACCTGGACGCCGATGACTTTGACGCCGTACTTGTCGAGGATGCCTTCCTTGTAAAGCTCGGAGGCAAGGTTCAGACCGGACTGACCGCCGAGGTTCGGCAGCAGGGCGTCCGGGCGCTCCTTGTTGATGATCTGCTCGAGGCGATCGACGTTGAGCGGCTCGATGTAGGTGACGTCGGCCATTTCGGGGTCTGTCATGATGGTCGCGGGGTTCGAGTTGACGAGAACGATCTCGTAACCGAGGCTTCTCAGCGCCTTACACGCCTGAGTGCCGGAGTAGTCGAACTCGCAGGCCTGTCCGATGATGATGGGACCGGACCCGATGATGAGTACTTTATGGATGTCTGTTCTTTGCGGCATAAAGAGCCCTCCAGTTCCTCTATATATTTTTTCTGCAATACTATACCATAATTTCTATCCGTTTAGAATATGGAATATTCATTAAAAATTTTTCTGTTGCAAAAGGCGAAACAGGTAACTATGATAAAAACAAAGGAGAGTATTACTGCTATGAAACGATATTTCCTTCTCATAATGGCCGTTCTCATGACGACTGCAATGCTCCTGACCGCCTGTCAGCCGCAGTCTGAGGACCAGGCCCCCACCATCGCATCCTATGAAGGGTACAGCAACATCCCGGACCTCGGAGACATCGCCGGCGTGAAGAGCGACAAACCCCTGGCTTCTGCCGCGGCCGCGCGCATGGACGTCGACCCGGAGACGGTTTTCGTGTATCCTCTTGGCGATATACCGGAAGACGCTCTGAACGTCTGGACCAAAGAACTGAAAGCCCGTGGCTTTGAGAAAAACGGCACTCTCGAGGAGGCCGGGAACACCGTCACCTGGTATTCGGATGACCGGAAGATCGGCGTCGTCGCCGGTTACATGGACACCGATAAGCAGGGCGGTATGGATGCCCTCGGTGTCTTCCTCGTGAACAAGAGTCTGGCCGGCAGGTATGTCGACATCGACTACGATGTGGTCCAGGAGGGCTGGGGCAACGCCAACAACGGCGCCCGTTTCTTCATCGACGACAAGAAGATCTTCGGCTTCGGCTACGTCGGAGCAGCGGAAGGCATGCTGTCGAAGAACACGGACAGCTCCGCCGCGCTCATGCTCATCGAAGGAGCGCACCCCCGTTATGTCCACGAGTGGGACAAGACGGTCTACGCCTGCCTGTCCGACCGGCTGGTCGCCATCGACACGAAGGAGAAAGACCCCGAAGAAGCGGTCACCACGCTGCTCGACGGCAACCTGCAGTCCCTGCAAATCGTCAATGAAAAGCTCTGGTACACCACGAAAAACGGTCTGTTCTACTGCGACCTCGACGGGGAGAACACCGTCAAGGTCAACGGCAAGAAGATGAAAGACGCCTATCTGGTGGGCGATAAAGTCTATTACCGCGACACCGAAGACGAGAACACGGAGCATGCCTACAGCCTCCTGACCGAGGCGGACACCCGTGTCACCGAAGAGGCGGTCTCCAGCTTCTTCCTCGGCAGTAAGGGGAACGGGTATTACATCGCCAAACGGGATGTGAAACCGGAGGAACCCGCGGAGGACGAAGAGACGACTGACGAGAAGACCACCGAGAAAGCTGCGGAAGACAAAGAGGCCTCGGAAGAGACCACGACCGCGGCGGAGGAGGCTTCCGAAGAGGAGCCCGAGACCGCATGGACGCTCATCCGCGTGTCCCTGAAAGACGGGGAGACCACCGAGCTGACGACGGTCCGGGAAGGCACCGCGCTGGTCGGCATCGGCAGCAAGGTCTACTATGTTTCCGATGAGCACCAGGGGCAGATCTACAGCATCTCGAAGAGCGGCGGCACGCCGAAGCGCGTCACCCGGGACGAGGACTGCAAGTATCTGATGACCTTCCACGACATGATCCTCTACTACGACTATGACGACGAGACCGAAGAGGGCCTCGAACACATCTACATCAGCACCCCGGACGGCTTCATGAAGAGCGACATCCTGGGCTGACGACCAACAAAAGAAAACGCCGAACACATTCCACACGGAGTGCGTTCGGCGTATTTTTTTGTGTCAGATGGAGTACTTCTGGCTCTTGGAATAGGACGCGAAATAGTAGACACCGAGGCCTGCGGTGCCCAGTGCCCAGGAGACCGGGTAGCAGATGGCAATACTTTCATCGCCCTGGATGAGCATGGCGGCCAGCACCAGGACCAGGAACCGGGAAAAGTAATTGAACCCGATGTTGATGTTCATGGTCAGCGCTTTCTTCCCGAGCCCTTCGAGGCTGGAGGAGAGCAGGGTGGAGACGGCGTAGAAAATGTAGTAACTCGAGACCAGGTTCACGAGACGCATGCCGATGATGGTGACCTCCGGGTCGTGGGAGAACAGCATGAGCAGCGGCGGTCCGAGGAACCGGGTGACCGGGATGAGCAGCACGCTGTAGAGGATCGCGAGGAGGATGATGGGGTTGATGACTTTGATGAGGGCTTCGTTCCCGCCTTTGTCATAGTACTCTGCCGACAGGTTCCGGGCCGGGGTCCGGAGCGCGTGGATGGGGATGAACAGCAGGTCCTGATAGAGGAAGAACAGGGCGAAGGCCGCAATGGTCGGGATGCCCAGGTCGTCGATGAAGAACTGCAGGAAGATGGTGAAGACACCACCTAGGAACGCGGTGAACACAACGGTCCGCTCTTCCCGGATGAGTTCCCGGAGGATGGACCAGTCGATCCGCAACGAAGGCCGGACGATGGAATTCTGCCGCAGCTGTACGAGCTGATACGTGTTGATCAGCGAGCCGACCGTCTGTGCCACGATGGCGGAAATGGCGATGCCGCGGATGTCCCAGTGGAACAGACCAACGAAAATGTAGGAGAACCCGGCGTGGAGTGCCAGGGCACTGATCTCGGAGAGGATGGGCGCGGTCCGTTCGCCGGACTGGATGAGCACCGTGGTCGAGATGCTGAAATACAGGATGGGGACGAAGGTCAGGGAGAAGAACCGCAGGAACATGGTGGTCATTTCCTTGATCTCTTCCGGGGTGACGACCTGCCAGATGTAGGCGGGGGCGATGAAGTATGCGAACAGCGTCGATGCGATCCCGAACAGGATGGAGAACAGCAGCATCGTATTGACGACGGACTGGAATTTATGGTTGTCATTCTCCTTCCTCATGCGTTCCAGCATGTAGCCGGTCCCCATGGTCAGGGGGACGAAGAAGCCGGCGGAAAGATTCGTGTACGAGTACACGATGCCGTAGGAGGCGATGGACGTATAGTTGGAAAACGCTGCCAGAATGACATAGTTCAGCAGGTTCATGAGGTAGACGAGCAGGGAGGACATGAAGGCGGGGAGCGCCATCATGGCGATTCGCCGCAGCATGTCTCGCATTTCGAGTCTGCGTTCCAGACGGTCGGCCCGGGTCGGTCTGGGTCGGCTCATCACAACACCTCTTTTCCTGACAGGATATAGATAACCATATTTTAAAATAACTGGTGTTATTTTACAACTGTACAAAAAAATAAATTGCCTGCAATCTATAGTTGCCCTATGCTAACTTTTAGAGTAAACTAACTTTCTGAAATAGGTTAGCATACACTAACTTGTTGCAGATTAGCAACAACTAACTCAAAGGAGCGTGTACGGTATGATGCCGCTGAATTTTGCAGACCCCGGAAAAGATTACACCATCCAGCGTGTCGGCGGGACCCCTGCGGTCAAGAAGCACCTCGAAGAACTGGGTTTCGTCGCAGACGGGACTGTACAGGTCATCAACACCATCAATGGAAACCTCATCGTCAACGTCAAGGAGACGAGAGTCGCCATAAGCAAAGAAATGGCTCAGAAGATCATGGTCTGAGCCGGCAAGGGAGGGTAAAGCGATGAAAACTCTGCGCGAAGCTGCCATCGGCAGCGACGTCGTCGTCAAGAAACTGCACGGCGAAGGTGCGGTCAAACGCCGCATCATGGACATGGGCATCACCAAAGGTGCAAAGGTCCATGTCAGAAAGGTCGCTCCGCTTGGAGACCCGGTCGAAGTCACAGTCCGCGGTTACGAACTGTCGATTCGCAAGGAAGATGCGGAGAAGATCGAAGTGGAATAAGATCTGAATAAGAAAGAGAAAGGATCCTGATCTATGGATATGCGCATTGCCCTTGCGGGCAACCCGAACTGTGGTAAGACCACACTGTTCAACGCGCTCACCGGCTCCAACCAGTACGTTGGTAACTGGCCCGGAGTCACGGTCGAGAAAAAAGAAGGTAAGCTGAAAAACCACGATGATGTCACCATTACGGACCTTCCCGGCATCTACTCCCTCTCTCCGTACACGCTGGAAGAGGTCGTTGCCCGGAACTATCTGTTAGGGGAACATCCCGATGCCGTCCTGAACCTCATCGACGGTACGAACCTGGAACGAAACCTTTACCTCACGACACAGGTCGTCGAGCTGGGCATCCCGACGGTCGTCGCCATCAACATGATGGACATCGTCGAAAAGAACGGCGACAAGATCGATATCCAGAAACTGGCCAAAGAGCTGGGCGCCCCCGTTGTGGAGATCTCCGCACTGAAAGGCACCGGCGTCATGGAAGCGGCCGAAACTGCCATGAAAGTGGCCGAAAAGGGCATGACCCCGAAAGTCCAGGCCTTCTCCGCCGATGTCGAGACCGCACTCGGCAAGATCGAATCCCTCGCTCTCGCGGACATCCCCGAGGCGCAGCGCCGCTGGTATGCCGTCAAACTGTTTGAGAGAGATGACAAAGTCCTTGCATCGATGGGCCTCTCCGATGACATCCAGAAGTCGGTCGAAGACGTCATTGCAGGTGTGGAAGCGGCCGAAGACGACGATGCCGAATCCATCATCACCAACGAACGTTACATGAAGATCGGAGAAGTCATCTCCGACAGCTATGTCAAGCAGAATCGCGGAGAACTCTCCACCTCAGACAAGATCGACAAGGTCGTCACCAACCGCTGGCTGGGTCTTCCCATCTTTATCGCGGTCATGTTCCTTGTCTACTACATCTCCGTCACCACCGTCGGTACCTGGGCTACGGACTGGGCCAACGACGGCGTCTTCGGCGACGGCTGGCACCTGTTCCACATCGGAACGTCTGCCTACAACGACGCCATGGACGAGTACGCACAGAACTTCGTTTTCACCGATGAAGTCAAAGCGGCAGCGCAGGGCGCGGTCGACGCCGGTGTCACCGGTGCCGAAGATGTCCTCGGCGCCATCGAAGACGGTTCCTTCGGAGACTTCGATGAAGCCTTCGGCAGCTATGGCGACGCTATGGCAGAAGCGGGCTTCGACGTGGGCGATGCAGTCGATGAAGCGCTCGAAGCAGACGGTGTCCCGAACCCGGCCAACTACGGCGTCTGGGTCACAGGCATCCCGGTCATGGTCGAGCAGTGGCTCGGCGGACTGAACACTGCGGACTGGCTGAAAGGCCTCATCCTCGACGGTATCATCGGCGGTGTCGGCGCCGTGCTCGGCTTCGTCCCCCAGATGATGGTCCTCTTCATCTTCCTCGCGTTCCTCGAGTCCTGCGGTTACATGGCCCGTGTCGCGTTCATCCTCGACCGGATCTTCCGCAAGTTCGGGCTTTCCGGTAAATCCTTCATCCCGATCCTCATCGGTACCGGATGCGGCGTCCCCGGCGTCATGGCCTCCCGTACCATCGAAAACGAACGCGACCGCCGCATGACCATCATGACGACGACGTTCATTCCCTGCGGCGCCAAGCTGCCCATCATCTCGATGATCGCCGTTGCCCTCTTCGGCGGCGCCTGGTGGGTCGGCCCCTCCGCATACTTCCTCGGCATCGCCGCCATCATCGTGTCCGGTATCATGCTGAAGAAGACGCAGCCCTTCGCAGGCGAACCGGCTCCCTTCGTCATGGAGCTCCCGTCCTACCATATGCCGACCGTCGGCGCCGTCCTCCGGAGCATGTGGGAACGTTGCTCGTCCTTCATCAAGAAGGCCGGTACCGTCATCCTCATCGCCTCCATCGTCGTCTGGTTCGGTTCCGTCTTCGGCAGAGGCGGCTTCAACCCCGACATGGAACTGGAAGACTCCATCCTCGGCATGTTCTCCAACGCCGTCAAGTGGATCTTCGCTCCGCTCGGCTTCGATGACATCCGCGCCACCATCGCCACCATCATGGGTCTTGTGGCCAAAGAAGAAGTCGTCGGTGTCTTCGGTGTTCTGGACTTCGCCAACCTCACTCCGCTCGCCGGTTACTCTTTCCTGGCCTTCAACCTGCTGGCAGCTCCCTGTTTCGCCGCCATCGGTGCCATCAAGAGAGAGATGAACAACGCGAAGTGGACCTGGTTCGCGATCGGCTATCAGTGCGTGTTCGCTTACTGCGTCGCTCTGATGATTTATCAGTTCGGTCTGGCGTTCTCCGGCGCGGCTCAGCCCGTCGGCCTCATCGTGGCTATCGCGATCCTTGGCCTCATGTGCTTCCAGCTCTTCCGGCCCTATAAGGAAGCCACCACACTGACCGAAGAAGTCAGGGTTTCCAAAGCAAAGTAAATCGGTTATACTGAGAACCGAAAGAAGGTGTTCTCCATGACCTGGCTCAGTGCCAATGCCGGGACCATCGTGGTCCTGCTCATCCTGGTCGTTGTCGTCGGTCTCGTCATCCGCAAGATGATCCTGGACCGCCGGAAAGGGATCACCGCCTGTGACAGCTGCGTCAGCGCAGACGCCTGTTCCATCCACGCCGCCGGGAAAAGCTGCGGCAATCCGCACGACCGTGTGGCGGACATGGAACCGCAGGTGAAAAAAGTCAAATGAAACAGCAGGAGCGGGTTTCCGCTCCTGTTTTTTTGTGAGAAATTATTGTGTACAATCTGTTTGCCTTGCGTTATAATATCGACTTGTAATGTGGGGATTTTTAAGAAATCATATTGTAACGAACGAAAGGAAGCAATCCAATGAGCGCAGAATACACCCCTTGTAAAGTCTGCCTGGTCGAGGGTTACCTCGGTGCCGGCAAGACCACACTTCTCAATAAAGTCCTGGCACAGCCCAACGGACACCGCATCGCCGTCATCGTCAACGATATCGGCGAAATCAACATCGACGCCCGTCTCATCGAAAAGAGTGGCGGCGGCGTCACCATGCAGGACGGCGACCTCATCCCGCTGACCAACGGCTGCATCTGCTGCACCCTCTCCGAGGACCTTGCCCAGCAGCTGTCCGACCTTGCCTGCTCCAACAAGTATGACTACATCGTCATCGAGGCGTCCGGTATCTGCGAGCCGATGCCCATCGCCCAGACCATCACCATGATGAGTGAGGCCACCAAGCGCCAGGGCATGCCGGAGATCGTCCACGTCGACAACATCGTTGCCGTCGTCGATGCTGCCCGTCTGAAAGACGAATTCAGCTGCGGTGAAGTCCTGCGGGAAGTTCCGGAAGACGAAGAAGACCTCGCGTCTCTGCTCATCCAGCAGATCGAGTTCTGCGACACCATCATGCTGAACAAGTGCGACCTCGTCACCGAGGAAGAACTCCAGCAGATCGAAGCGGTCCTCCGTGCCCTGCAGACCAGAGCGAAGATCATCCGCTGCGAATACGGCGATGTACCGATGGAAGAAGTCCTCGACACCGACCGGTTCAACTATGAAGAAGTCGCCATGTCCGCCGGCTGGATCCAGGCCATCGAGAACGATGACGAGGACCACGACGAACACCATGACGAGCATGAGCATCATGACCACGATCATGACGAGCATGAACATCACCACCACGACCATGACCACGAGGACCACGATCACGAAGAGGGCCACGGCCACGGTCACCATCACCACCATCACCACCACGGTGAAGGCGAACTCTACGAGTACAACATCCAGACTTTCGTCTTCGAAGACCGCAAGCCCTTCGACATGGACAAGCTCCAGAGAGTCTTCATGGAGTGGCCGGTCAACGTCATCCGGACCAAGGGTTATGTCTGGTTCTCCGAGAACCCGAACGACGCCTTCATCCTGGAACAGGCCGGACGTCAGGTCACCATCCAGCCCGACGGCATCTGGCTGGCCGCCGCCACCGAGCGCGACCGTCAGGAAGCCTTCGCGGAGTACCCGGACCTCGCCAAGGACTGGGACGACGTCTACGGCGATCGTGTGAACCGTCTCGTCATCATCGGCCAGAAGCTCGACGAAGCCGAGATGAAGAAAGCCCTCGCCGACGCCATCGTCAGCGACTATCAGCTGTAAAGTGAATTTTCAAAGGACCTCGCAAGAGGTCCTTTTTTTGTGGCGGCAGGGCTTTCCACCTTGAAATTGGCAGGGGAGCAGAAACGGGTGCCGCAGAGACGCTTGGGGGAAAGAGTGGCGCTTGGACGGCACTCGCGTGGTTCGGCATGGCAAGTGGCTCGGCGGCCCCTTTCTGCGGAACCCGATCGAAAAGACCTGCCGCATCCTTCATAAGCTGTTGGAATGTCTTGCCTAAGAAGGTAAAAGACTTTATAATAAAACAGTTAAAGAAATTGAAAGGAGGACCTCTTATGAAAGCGTTTGAAGCCGGGTACAAAGGGCTCATCAGCGGGCTGCTTTTTGTCGTCGCGCTGGTGCTTCTGCTGCTCTCCGGCAGTGCGACCACGTTCCTCATCGGGGACTGGACCGAGAAGGTCTTCCTGACATACGACGCGGCATGGCGGAACGTCCTGTACCTCGCGCTCTTCGCGGCGGCCCTGTTCTTCCTCGGTCGTGTCTCGAAAGTGGAAGCGTTCATCAAACGGGTGAACGACGAGCCGGACTTCTATGCGAAGTGGCAGGTCGGGCTCCTTGGTGCCGGCACGCTCATGGCCATCCTCTGGGTCTACGGGAACCAGATCATCCCTGAACAGGACCAGCTCTACGTCATGCAGGCGGCAGACCACCTGAACATGGGCAACTACGAGGACTTCCAGCCCGGCGGCTACCTCAGCATGTACCCGAACCAGACCGGTCTCCTGCTGCTCGAACTGCTCCTGACGAAGCTCTTCGGCGGCATGAACTATGTCGTCTTTGAGGCGATGAACGGCGAGGCGTACATCGCCTCCCTGCTTCTGCTTCCGGCCCTGGCCGGGAAACTGGGGGCCACGCCCTTCGAAAAACTCCTGACCCTTCTCGCGGGGCTCTTCACGCTGCCCCTGCTGTTCTACACGTCGTTCCAGTACGGCAACCTGCTGGGCCTTGCCCTGGCGCTGGGGGCGATGTGTTTCGAGTTGAACTACATCCATCAGCACAAAGTATGGGACCTCGTCCTGACGGTGCTCCTCATCGTGATAGCATCCGCGGTGAAGAACAATTACCTCATCTTCCTCGTGGCCATCGTCCTGCACGCGCTGGCGGAGGCCCTGCGGAAGAAACAGGTGCGGGGCGCACTGCTGGCGGTCCTTGTGGTCGCGGTCTACGCGCTGCAGTCCTGGGGCACCACGGCGGCCCTTGAGCACAAGACCGGCGGAGACCTCGGAAACGGCGTCTCCACCATGGCGTTCGTGGCGATGGGCCTGCAGGTCAACCCCGTCAAGTGTGACGGCTGGTACAACGAATTCAACAAAGAGTCTTACATCGTGAGCGGTTACGACGCGGAGAAACAGGGAGAGCTCGCAAAACAGAGCATCTCAGACTCCGTTTCATACCTGAAGACCCCGTCGAACGCGGGCCGTTTCTTCCTGCGGAAGAACGCGTCTCAGTGGGCCGACCCGCTGTTCCAGAGCCTCTGGACCTCCCAGGTCCGGCAGACACAGAACGAGCGGCCCGGCTGGCTGAACCGCGTCCTGAGCCCGAAGGGCTCCACGGCCCTCGGTCAGTTCCTCGACGTCCTCCAGTTCTGGGCGTACGCGGGCGCGCTCTTCTACCTGATCTTCGGACGAAAGCGGGAGGGCTTCTTCGAAAGCCTGCTCCTGCAGATCACGGTACTCGGCGGGTTCATCTTCCACTGCGTGTGGGAGGCCAAAGGTCAGTACACCATCTCCTACTTCGTTCTGCTCCTGCCCCTGGCTGTGCTCGGGTTTGACGCGCTCCTTTCGTGGATCGCCGACAAAGTGCGGAAGAAGGACTTCGGCAAAGAGGGGAAAGGGGACTACGCAAAAGCGGCTGTCCTGGCGGCGGTCCTGCTCTTCACGGTGCTCCTGCCCCTGACCCACGGCTTCGACTGTCTGTCCGAAGGCAGCGCGGCATTCGCGCAGTACCTGGGCGGCTGAGGCTGACTGTCCCGGACGTCATGCCCGGGTCAAACGGAGAGAACATTATTCTTTTTATCAAGAGGCAATCAACATGAACAAACCTGTGTTATATATCGTCGTTCCCTGCTACAACGAGGAAGAGGTGCTCCCTGAGACCTCGAAACGTCTGAAGGTCAAGCTTTCGGACCTCATTGTCGCGGGAAAAGTGTCGGAGGACAGCCGTGTCCTGTTCGTGGACGACGGCTCGAAGGACCGGACCTGGGAAATGATCCGTGAATACCATGAAGCGGATGACCATTTCTCCGGCGTCAAACTGTCCCGGAACCGCGGTCACCAGAACGCGCTGCTGGCCGGCCTGATGACGGCGAAAGACCGCTGCGACTGCACCATCTCCATGGACGCGGATCTGCAGGATGACATCAACGCTATCGACGGCATGGTGGACCAGTACCTCGAGGGCTGCGACATCGTCTACGGGGTGCGTTCCGCGAGAGACACCGACACGTTCTTCAAACGCTTCACGGCGGAGGGGTTCTACAAGTTCATGGAACTCATGGGCGCCGAAGTGGTCTTCAACCACGCGGACTACCGTCTCATGAGCAAACGGGCCCTCGAAGCCCTTTCCGAGTACAAAGAGGTGAACCTGTTCCTGCGGGGCATGGTCCCGATGATCGGCTACAAGACCGGCACCGTGGAATACGAGCGTGCCGAGCGGTTCGCGGGCGTCAGCAAGTACCCTCTGAAGAAAATGCTGGCCTTTGCCCTCGACGGCATCACTTCTCTTTCCGACCGCCCTATCCAGTTTATTATGACCCTGGGCCTCGGCATGACGGCGGGCGGTATGGCATTCCTGCCCCGTGCGCTTTACAAGTACTCGAAGTCCGAACACGAAAACGATACGGCTCTCCTGCAGTCCAGCCTCTGGTCCGTGGGCGGCCTTGTCCTGACGTCCGTCGGCATCGTCGGCGACTACGTCGGGAAGATCTATCTGGAGACCAAACACAGACCGCGGTACTTCATCGCGGAAGTCCTCGACAACCAGAAAGACTGATCAAACTGCCGGCTGGGCTCAGCCGGCTTCCTTCCTATAGAAAGGTCGTGCAGCCAATGAAGTATTCCCCGATGCTGCGGGAGATCAAACAGTATAAGACCGCAACGGCACTCACCCCGCTCTTCACGGCCCTCGAGGTCGTCATGGAGGTCCTCATCCCGTACGTGACCGCCATGATCATCGACCGGGGCATCAGCGCGGGCAACATGGGCAACGTCATCAAGTATGGCGCCGTCATGCTCGGTATGGCTGCTCTGAGCCTTCTGTTCGGCATCGGAGCGGGCTGGTTCGGCGCGTACTCGTCCACGGGTTTTGCACGGAACCTGCGCAAGGCGATGTACGAAAAGATCCAGACCTATTCGTTCTCGAACATCGACAAATTCAGCACGGCGGGCCTCATCACCCGGATGACGACAGACTGCACGAACGTGCAGAACGCGTTCCAGATGATCCTGCGCATCGCGGTGCGCGCGCCGCTGATGCTCATCTTCAGCCTTGTGATGTGCCTCATCATCAACAAACAGATCTCTCTCATGTTCCTCGGAGTCCTGGTGCTCGTCGCCGTCATCGCCGCCACTCTCGGCATGAAGGTCATGCGCCTGTTCCGGGAAGTCTTCAAACGGTACGACGACCTTAACGCGAGCGTCCAGGAGAACGTCTCCGCCATCCGCGTCGTCAAGGCCTTCGTCCGGGAAGACTACGAAGATGAGAAGTTCATGAAAGCCGCGTTCAACCTCTACGACCTGTTCGTAAAGGCGGAGAAGCGGATGGTCATCATGATGCCCGGGATGATGCTGGCGATCTACGCCGTCATGATCGGCATCGGCTGGTTCGGTGCCCACTTCATCGTCGAGGGCACGATGACCACGGGGACTCTGACCTCGCTCTTCAGCTATGTCATGAGCGCCATGTTCTCGATGATGATGCTCGCGGCCATCCTCATCATGCTGACGATGAGTGCTGCGTCCGCCGACCGTATCACGGAAGTCCTGACCGAAGAGCCGGACATCGTGAACCCGGAGCACCCGCTTTATGAGGTGCCGGACGGCAGCATCCGGTTCGACAACGTCCATTTCACCTACAAGAAAGACGGGGAAGGGGACGAGAACCTGCACGACATCGACCTCGAGATCCGTTCCGGCGAGACCATCGGCATCATCGGCGGCACCGGCTGCGGAAAGTCTACCCTCGTGAGTCTCATCAGCCGGCTTTACGACCCCGACCCGACCCCGGAAGGCGCGGAGCGCCCCTACGGCGGCGTCTGCGTCGGAGGCCACAACGTCAAAGAGTACGACCTCGACACCCTGCGCGACAAGGTGTCTGTGGTCCTTCAGAAAAATGAACTGTTCTCCGGCACGCTCATCGAGAACCTTCGATGGGGCAAGGAGGACGCGACCGAGGAAGAGTGTGTCCGGGCCTGCCGGATCGCCTGTGCCGACGAGTTCATCCGGGAGATGCCGGACGGCTATCAGACGCACATCGAGCAGGGCGGCACCAACGTGTCCGGCGGTCAGAAGCAGAGACTGTGCATCGCCAGAGCGCTGCTGAAAGACCCGAAGGTCCTCATCCTCGACGACTCCACGAGCGCCGTCGACACCGCGACGGAGGCTCGCATCCGCAGGAGCTTTGCGGAGGACATCCCGGAGACCACGAAGATCATCATTTCCCAGCGGGTCGTGTCCGTGCAGGACGCTGACCGCATCATCGTCATGGACGACGGCGGCATCGATGCCTTCGACACCCATGAGAACCTGCTTCAGAACAACGAGATCTATCAGGAGATTTGCGACACCCAGATGAACGGTGGCGGAGACTTTGACGAACCCCGGTAAGAAAGGAGGGAGTTCCGTGGCACAGGCAGCAACGGCTGAACAACAGAAACCGAAAACCGTCGGACGCGGAAACCGGCCTCCGAGAGGGGTCCTGATGCGCGGCGGCGAACAGGTCAAAGACCCGGGCAAACTGTTCAAGCGGGTCTGGAACTACATGATGGCGGGGTACAAGTGGTACTTCGTGATCGTCGTCATCTGCATCATCCTGTCGGGCGTCGCGACCATCATCGGAACGCTCTTCATGCGGACCCTCGTCGACGACTACATCGTCCCGCTCACCAAAATGGCGGACCCGGACTACGGACCGCTCGCGGAAGCCGTCCTCAAGATGTGCGGCGTGTTCCTCATCGGTGTGTTCTCTTCATGGCTCTACAACCGGCTCATGATCAACGTCACGCAGGGTTCTCTCCGGAGACTCCGTGTGGATCTGTTCCACAAGATGGAATACCTGCCCATCAAATATTTCGACACGCACTCTCACGGCGACATCATGTCGGTCTACACGAACGACGTCGACACCATGCGGCAGCTCATTTCCCAGAGCGTCCCGCAGATCGTCAACTCGACGATCACGTTCCTCATGACGTTCGTCAGCATGATCGTTCTGAGTGTGCCCCTGACCATCCTGTCGGTGGTCATGGTCATCATCACGCTGGTCGTCGCGATGAGCCTCGCAAAGGTCTCCGGCAACTACTTCTCGGAGCAGCAGACCCGTCTCGGCGATACGAACGGGTACATCGAAGAGATGATCAGCGGTCAGAAGGTCGTCAAGGTCTTCACCCATGAGCAGAAGGCGATCGAGGGTTTCAACACGAAAAACGACGCCCTGCGGGAGAGCTCCAACAACGCGAACAAGATCGCGAACATCATGATGCCCATCAACGGCAACCTCGGGAACATCTCCTATGTCCTCGTCGCCATCCTCGGCGGCATCCTGACCCTCAGCGGCCACTTCTCCCTGACCATCGGTACTCTCATCTCGTACCTGACCCTGAACCGCAACTTCAGCCAGCCCGTCACGCAGATCGCCATGCAGGCGAACTCCATCATGATGGCTCTGGCCGGCGCCCAGCGTGTCTTCGACATGATGGACGAAGAACCGGAGACGGACAACGGCTATGTCACCCTCGTCAATGTGACGGAAGACAAAGACGGCAACCTCGTCGAGTGCGAAGAGCACACCGGCCGCTGGGCCTGGAAGCACCCGCACCAGGCGGACGGCACCATCACCTACCAGGAACTGAAGGGCGCGGTCACGCTGAACGGCGTCGACTTCGGGTACAACGATGACAAACTGGTCCTGCACGACATCCAGATGTACGCGATGCCCGGGCAGAAGATCGCCTTCGTCGGTTCGACCGGCGCCGGCAAGACCACCATCACGAACCTCATCAACCGGTTCTACGACATCCAGGACGGCAAGATCCGGTACGACGACATCAACATCAACAAGATCAAAAAAGCGGACCTGCGCCGTTCCCTCGGCATGGTCCTGCAGGATACGCACCTGTTCACCGGGACGGTCATGGACAACATCCGTTTCGGGCGACTCGATGCGACCGATGAGGAGTGCATCGCCGCGGCACAGCTCGCCAACGCGGATGCGTTCATCCGGAGGCTCCCGGACGGCTACAACACGATGCTGAAGGGCGACGGCGGCAACCTGTCCCAGGGACAGCGCCAGCTTCTGGCCATTGCCCGCGCGGCCGTGGCCGACCCGCCGGTCCTCATCCTCGACGAGGCGACGTCCTCGATCGACACCCGTACGGAACAGCTGGTCCAGCAGGGTATGGATGCCCTCATGACCGGACGCACGACCTTCGTCATCGCCCACCGGCTGTCCACGGTCCGCAACGCTGACTGCATCATGGTCCTCGAACAGGGCCGGATCATCGAGCGGGGCAACCATGACGACCTTCTGAACCTGAAGGGCCGTTACTACGAACTCTACACCGGCAACAAGGCGGAGATCCCGCCGAACTTCCCGTCGGAACTCCAGACGGATGCCGAATACACGGAGGAAGCATAACGCATGAAACCATCCGAAGCTTTGGAAAAACTCATCCTCGTCACGGTCGATGACAAGGAGATCGGCTCCCTCGGCAAAGAGGAAGTACACCGCGAAGGCCTGCTGCACCGGGCCTTCTCCGTGTTTCTCTACGACGGTGAGCGGATGCTGTTACAGAAACGGGCGGACGGAAAATACCATTCCGGCGGCCTCTGGACCAACGCCTGCTGCTCTCACCCGAGAGTGGGGGAGGCGCTGGAAGACGCCGTGCACAGACGCCTGATGCTCGAATGCGGCCTCGACACGGAGGTGCGGGAACTGTTCTCGTTCACCTACCGCACGAAGTTCGCGGACGACCTTTACGAATACGAATACGACCATGTGTTCCTCGGGACCTACGACTCGTCCCTGCCCATCCGGATGGACCCGGAGGAGGCGTCGGAATATCGCTGGGTCAGACTGTCCGAACTCAAGCAGGAAGTGCTCCTGAAGCCGGACACGTTCACCAGCTGGTTCCTCATCGCCATCTCGAAGGTCCTGCCGGTCATCGAGCAGGAGAACGCGCTGAAGTACCAGGAAGCACAGGAAAAGCAGCGGGTCGGGGAGACGACCCCGGAAAGCGAGGCGTGACGCAATGACCTTTTACATGCCGACCCGTGTTTACGAAGAACCGGACTGTGTGGCAGCCCATGCCGCCGAACTGGCCACCCTCGGAACGAAGGCGATGCTGGTGACCGGCCGCCATTCCGCGAAGGCCAACGGCTCGGAAGCCGACGTGACCGCGGCGCTGGACGCGCAGAACGTCCCTTACTGCATCTTCAACGAGATCGAGGAGAACCCGTCCATCGAGACCGTCATGAAAGCCCGTGATGTCGCGGTGCGCGAAGGTGCCGACTTCTTCATCGGCATCGGCGGCGGGTCCCCCATGGACGCGGCGAAGGCCATCTCCCTGATGGCGAAGAACCCGTCGAAGGGCGCGGAGATCCTTTTCGCGAATGACCCGGACGCGGACTGGTATCCCGTCGCGGCGGTCCCCACCACCTGCGGCACCGGTTCCGAAGTGACCGGCGTCTCGGTCCTGACCATCCATGAGAAGAAGACCAAGAGCAGCATCGCGTACCGGATCTTCCCGGCACTGGCTCTGGTAGACGCGAAGTACCTGGAGCACGCTCCGGTGAAGGTCCTCCACAACACGGCGATGGACGCTCTGTGCCATTTATGCGAGAGTTATGTCAATTCGTCCGCCACGGACTACAGCCGCATGTGCGCGGCCGCCGGCCTCGCGGTCTGGAGCCGCAGCAAAGCGTTCCTCGAGGACGCCGGCGCGGAAGCGACGGCGGAGACGTACGCGAACCTGCTGCGGGCCTCGACGCTCGCGGGCATGGCCATCGCGCAGACCGGCACCTCGCTCCCGCACGGCCTCAGCTACGGCCTGACCTACTACCTCGGCGTGCCCCACGGGCAGGCCTGCGGTCAGTTCCAGGCCGGCTACCTCGCGGAAGCCGATGCGGCCGACGCCGCGTTCGTCGTGAAGACGGCCGGCTTCGAGAGCATCGAAGACCTGAACGACTTCTTCGCCGCGTCCTGCGGCGTCGTCGACGTCCCGGACGACACGCTGGAGGCCATCGTGGCACAGCTCGCCGCCAACCCGGCGAAGCTGAAGGCGGCGCCCTTTGACGTGGACCTTGAGGTCCTGCGGCGCATCGCTCGCTACAACCAAAAATAACCTTACGAAATCTGGAGGCAATGCAAAATGCCATCGAAACTCAAGCAGTTTATTGACGGGGAAGACATGTCGGTCATCCTCCGTCAGGAAGAGGACCTGGGGGCGACGGATTCCTACCGCAAAGTGCCGGCAGTGAACGCGCCCCTCGAACGGGGGCTCACCGCGGCCGAAGTTTCGGAACGCAAACAGAACGGCTATGCCAATGTATCGAATGAGAAGAACACGAAAAGCGTTTCCGACATCATCAAAAGCAACGTATTCACATACTTCAACGGCATCTTCATCGTGCTCGCCATCCTCATGTTCGCGGTGGGCGCCTGGAAGAACTGCGCGTTCCTGTTCGTCGTCGTGACCAATACGCTCATCGGCATCATCCAGGAACTGCGGTCGAAGCAGGCCGTCGACAAACTGACCATCCTCGCGGAGGGCAAGGTCACCGTCATCCGGGACGGCCGGAAAGTGGAAGTCCCCACCAGTGAACTGGTCCGGGACGACATCGTCGAATTCAAAAACGGCGACCAGATCTGCGCCGACGCCGTCGTGCGGGCGGGGGAGATCGCCGTCAACGAGGCGCTCCTGACCGGTGAGTCCGACGCCATCCAGAAGACGCCCGGAGAGAACCTCAAGTCGGGCAGTTCCTGCACGTCCGGACGCTGCTACGCGCAGCTGACCCGGGTGGGCAATGAGTCCTACGCGTCCCGTCTGGCGGCGCAGGCGAAGAGCAATGTGGAGGCCTCCAAGTCCGAAATGATGCTCTCGCTCGACAAACTCATCAAATTCATCGGCATCGCGCTGGTCCCCATCGGGATCGCGCTGTTCATCACCCAGAAGACCAAGGCGGACCTGACCGTGTCCGAAAGCATCGTCTCGACGGTCTCCGCCCTCATCGGCATGATCCCCGAGGGACTGTACCTTCTGACCAGCGTCGCCCTCGTCCTGAGTGTCATGCGCCTGTCCCGCCGAAAGGTCCTGGTCCGGGACATGAACTGCGTCGAGACCCTCGCGCGGGTCGACACCCTCTGCGTCGACAAGACCGGTACCATCACGGAGCCGGGCATGGACGTCGACGAACTCGTGTGCCTGAACCCCGACCGGTTCCCTGAGGACATCGTCCGGGAGATGCTCTACGCCTACTACGGCACCATGGATGCCGACAACGACACCGCTGTGGCGATGAACGCCTTCTTCCGCGAAAGCGACGTCGCCCGGTCCTATGCGTCCGACCGGTTCCAGCCGACTCAGGTCGTGCCCTTCGCGTCGGAGACCAAGTGGTCTGCCGTCACGTTCGGGCCCTCGGACACGTTCATCATCGGCGCGCCGGAGTTCATCCTGAAACAGCAGGCGCCTATTGTCACCGAATACGCCAAACCCTGGACCTCGAAGGGCATGCGTGTCCTGCTGGTCGCTTACTATAACGGTTCCGTCGTCGACGCGTCGGGCAGACCCTGTGTGGACCCGTACCGGGTCGAGCCGGTCGCCTTCGTCTGCATCCTGAACCGCATCCGGAACCAGGCGCCGGAGACCTTCTCGTACTTCGCCGAACAGGACGTCACCGTCAAGGTCATCTCCGGTGACAACCCCATTACGGTCTCGAACGTCGCGAAGCAGGCGAACATCGAAAACGCGGAGAACTACGTCGATGCGACGACCCTGGACACCCCGGAAAAACTGACGGACGCCGCCACCCGCTACACGGTCTTCGGCCGTGTGACGCCCCAGCAGAAGCTGGCCCTCGTCAAGGCGCTGAAGGGGGCCGGCCATACGGTCGCCATGACGGGCGACGGCGTCAACGATGTCCTCGCGCTGAAGGAAGCCGACTGCGGCATCGCGATGGCCTCGGGTAGCCAGGCCGCCTCGCAGATCTCCAAGCTGGTGCTGCTCGACTCCGACTTCGCCTCCATGCCGTCCATCGTGGCGGAGGGCCGGCAGGTCATCAACAACATCCAGCGCTCGGCATCGCTGTTCCTCGTCAAGAACATCTTCTCGTTCCTGTTCGCAATCCTCACGCTGTTCATCGCCTTCCCGTACCCGCTGCTGGCGAACCAGATGTCCATCATCAGCGGACTGACCATCGGCATCCCCGGTTTCTTCCTGGCGTTGCAGCCGAACGCGACCCGCATCCAGGGCCGGTTCCTGCCGAACGTCCTGTTCAAGGCGGGCCCCGGCGGTCTGACCGACGTCCTGCTCATCCTCGGCGTCGAATTCTTCGCCTTCGTGTTCCGCTTCGAACTGCCGGAACTCTACTCGGTGGCGCCCGTCGTCATGCTGACCGTCGGCATCGTGTTCCTCTACATGATCAGCCGTCCGATCGACCGCTACCGCCTCACCATCTGGGCCCTCATGGCGGTGACCTCTCTCATCATGGTGCTCGTCGTCCCGTACTCGCCGCTGCGCGACTGGGTCTACATGGAGCCCATGACGACTCGTACGGTCCTCATCACCCTCGTTTTTGTTGCGCTGGCCTACCCCACCATGTGGGTCCTCATGAAAGCCTTCGACAAAGCAAGAGAACTCGTTGAAACCCACCGCGCGCAACATACTGCCGGTAAAATCTGATAACACGGAAAAGAAGTACTGCGACCGCTTTGGTTGCAGTGCTTTTTTGTCAGTTGACCATATCTGCTTATTTTTAGACATGTTTTAGAAAATGTCCTCTGTACATCGCCCGGGAGAAAGCGTAGTATGCGGGGGACATAAAGCGGAAAGGAAGCGTATGAAAATGGAACGGCGTGAAAAACGTCTGAACGTGTTTGAGCAGGAGGCAATGAAACGAGAGCTGGAACAGGTGCTGAGGGAGTTCCTCGCAGAGCGGGACATCCGTGCGCTCAGCTGGGACGAACTGCTCTACGTATTCCTGACGAGCGCCGTGTTCGGAAGTCTGGTGGAAACTCTCTGGTGCCGCCTGTCGAACGGCTTCTGGGAACGAAGGACATCCGTCATTTACGGGGACCTGAGTTTTGCAGAGGCGATCGGCGGGGTCTTTCTGACGGTTGTTCTTCGAAGCGATCTCGACGCGAAGCCGGGCGACATTTTCGTGAAGTCTCTGTTTTGGGGAAGTGTTCTGGAATACATCATGTCCTGGGGCGAGGAGACCTTTACCGGTTACCGGTCCTGGGACTATTCGGACCGTGCGCTCAACCTGAATGGACGGATCTGCGCGCTCTATTCCGGGTTCTGGGGCGCGCTCGGCGTCGCCTGGGCGAAAGGGATCTATCCCGGTCTTCGTACGGTTTATGAACGGATCCCGGGACGGATGAAGGGGCCGATCGTCATGGCAGCGATCCCGCTGCTGGTTGCTGACATCGCGGTATCGATCATCGCGAAAAACCGGTTTACCGATCGTCGCGCCGGGATCCCGGCGGCTAACGCATTCGATGAGTGGGTAGATGCTCATTTTCCGGATGAGATGGTCATTCGAGCATATCCGAACTCGGTGAAGGTGGACAAAGACGGAAATGCCGAAGAGGACACTCTGAACGGAACGAACGCACGGGCGTTGGAAGAAGACACTTTGAAAGCAAAACTGAAAGTCCTTGACCACATGAGTGACGAAGAAAAAGCAGAATGGTTCGAAGCGCTTCGGGTCTCTCTGCAGGAAAAGACTCGCATGGTCGAAGACGCTGTTCTGGAGAAGACCTATGAGGCCGGAGGCGTTCTTCGGGAAAATCTTTTGCAAAAGTCGGAAGAGCTGCAGACTCGTGTTTCACTGACTGCTCCCGAACGGACCCGTCAGGTGCTCCACATCCTCTCTGACATGTTCCTCCACCGATGAACAGGAACAATTCGTTCCCGTCAACCATAAGCTTTTTATCCGGTTTTACAGATGTCAGAAAATGATATTGCAAAAGCGCTCGGAATGGTGTATCGTGGTCGTTAATTGTTATGGATCGTACAAAAAACTTGTTCGTACAAGGAGGCTCTATGAAAGTATTGATTCTGGCCAATGGTACCGGCGGGGGGCACATGGCGGCGGCGTATGCGCTGCAGGAGGCCTTTGAGGCGCGGGGACATGAGGCGACCGTGCTCGACCCGTTCTCGCTGCTCGGCGAGGTGCGGGGAAAACTGAAGAGCGGGTTCGTCAACAACCTGTACATCCGGTCCGTGCAGTTCGTGCCGCACCTGTTCGGCTTCGTCTACAGCCTTGGGGCGATGTACTGGCGTCTGTTCCGGAACGTCCCGCAGGTGAAGTCCCCGGTGTACTACAGCAACCGAAGCGTCTGGAAACCTCTCGAAGCGCTGTTCCAAAAAGAGCAGTACGACGCGGTCCTGACGACGCATCTGTACCCCGGTGAGATCATGGCCAGTATGCGGGCGCACGGGTATGAGGTGCCGCCGACCTTCTGGATCTCGACGGACTACGACTGCATCCCCTTCACGGAGGAGGCGGCCTGTGACCATTATGTCATCGCCCATCCGGAACTGGTCCCGGACTACACGCACTGGCACATTCCGGAGGAGCGGCTCCATCCGCTCGGCATCCCGGTCCGCGCGAAGTTCGCCGAGCCGATGACCCGGGAACAGGCGAAGCACGACCTGGGTCTGGACCGGGACAAGCACTATTTCCTGATTTCCGGCGGCAGCGTCGGGTCCGGCAAACTGGTGGAGGCGGTCACGCTGCTCGCCACCCATTACCGGGACCGGGAGGACGTGGAGTTCATCGCCATCTGCGGAAAGAACGAGTGGATCTACCGGCAGATGAAAAAACTGTTCTCCCGCAAGGTCCACATGCTGCGATACACGGACCGGATGGCCGAGTACATGCGAGCCTGCGACGCGGTCATCACGAAGCCTGGCGGACTCTCCTCGACGGAGGCGGCCGTCACCGGGACCGCGCTCATCTTCATCTCGCCCATCCCCGGAGGACCGGAGACCGCGAACATCCGCTTCTTCGAACGGCACAGGATGGCGATCTACGCCGAGACCGTCGCACTGGAGCTGACGAACCTCGTGCAGGAACTGCTGTCGCAGCCCGCCAAGGTGGAACAGATGGCTCGTCGCCAGCAGGAAACCGTCAACGCGGATGCGGCAGGGGACATCGTTTCTCTCGTGGAAAACTGCGGTGCCGCGAAGAGAACCTAAACACATGTGTATGCTTTTTCGGAGCTCCGTTGCAACGGGGCTCCTTTTTTGTGCTTTCCGGCGGTACATTCGCTATATTTTGTGGAGTTGTTCCTTGTTTTAAACTACATAGAATGATATAATTTAGTGATTATATTTCCCTGACACATTCCCGGAGGAATCCTGATGTATAAAAAATCGGTCTTTTCCTGGCTGAAGCACTGGGACTTTATGCTGCTCGACTTCATCGTCATGCAGCTGAGCCTGATGACGGCCTATGCCATCTTCAAGGGGACACTGGTCTACACGTCTGACGTGTACCGTATCGTGGCGCTGTCCCTGTTCGTTTCCCAGTTCCTGGTGGTCTTTTTCCTCCAGACATTCAAAAACATCCTGAAACGGGGTTATTACCTCGAATTCGTGGCGGCCTTCAAGCACATCATCGGCGTGGTCCTCGTCGACCTTGCCATGCTGTTCTTCCTGCACTATTCCGGACTCTTCTCCCGGAAGATCTACATCACGATGGTCGCCATCTACTTCGTCCTGTCGTACCTCGCCCGCATCGGGCACAAGAATTTCCTCTACAAGACGAACAAGGTCACGGAAGGCAACCGGTCTGTCGTTATCATCAGTACGTCGGGCATGGTCGACAGCATCGTCGAGAACTTCAGCCTGCCCCAGTTCCACAACTTCAAGATCGTCGGCGTCCATATCATGGACGAGGTGGCTCCCTTCAAGAGCTTTGGCGATATACCGGTCCTCGGCGCAGACGACGATGTGCTCGACTTCATCTGCCACGGCTGGGTCGACGAAGTCTTCATCCGTGTACCGGAGGACTTCGCGGTCCCGAAAAAACTGACCGATGAACTCATCACGATGGGCATCACAGTCCACAACTGCATCATCACGCCGGATGACTTCGGCACCGCGTACGTCGAGCGTTTCGGCAACTACACGGTCCTCACGAACAGCGTCAAGATGGTCACGTACCAGCAGATGTTCTACAAGCGTGTCCTCGACATCATCGGCGGCATCGTCGGATGTCTCATCACGCTCATCATCTTCATTTTCATCGCCCCGATCATCTTCATCAAATCGCCCGGCCCCATCTTTTTCAAGCAGACGCGTATCGGCCGGAACGGCAAGAAGTTCAAAATGTACAAGTTCCGCAGCATGTACATGGACGCGGAAGAACGCAAGAAAGAATACATGGCCCAGAACAAGATGGACGGGCTCATGTTCAAAATGGACGACGACCCCCGCATCATCGGCTCCGAGAAGAAGGGGAAAGACGGGAAACCGAAGGGCATCGGAAACTTCATCCGGAACACGTCTCTCGACGAATTCCCGCAGTTCTTCAACGTGCTGAAAGGGGACATGTCCCTCGTCGGTACCCGGCCGCCCACAGTGGACGAATGGGAACAGTATGACCTGAAGCACAGGGTGCGCATGAGCATCAAGCCCGGCATCACCGGCCTGTGGCAGATCAGCGGACGGTCCAAGATCACCGACTTCGACGAAGTCGTCCGCCTCGACTCCGAGTACATCCAGAACTGGGACCTTGGGTCTGACATCAAGATCATTCTGAAGACCATCGTTGTCGTCCTGAAACGGGACGGCGCCGAGTAAACAGGAAGGAAATGAAACATGGCTAAGGCAAACTCCAAGAAAAACAATGCGAAGCACCGGTCGTCCGCCGATTTCCTCATCGCGGCCGGCGGTGACATTCCCTTCAACTATGTGGAGGCGTTCAAGTCGCTTCGCACCAACCTGAATTTCATCTCCGCAACGGAAAAGATCAACACGCTCGTCCTGACGAGTGCCATCCCCGGCGAAGGCAAGTCCAACACGGCCATCAACCTCGCCATCACCCTGGCGGAAGACAACAAGAGCGTCGTGGTCGTCGACTGCGACCTGCGCAAACCGTCGCTGAACCGCTATCTGAAACTCGGCCACAACTTCAAGGGCGTCACGGACATCCTGACCGGCACCGCGAACGTGGAAGACGCGCTCATCCAGTTCGAGGACCTCGGCATCCACGTCCTGACCGCCGGCGCCGTGCCTCCGAACCCGTCGGAGATGCTCTCCGCCGAGCCCATGCAGAAACTCGTCGCCGACCTGAAAGAGGCCTTCGACTACGTCATCCTCGACACGCCGCCGGTCTCCGTTGTCACCGACGCCGCCATCCTCGGCCGCTATGCCGACGGTGCCATCCTCTGCGTCCGTTCGAATTTCGCCCCGAAGGAAACGGTCCAGCTCGCCAAAGAGCGTCTGACCGCCGTCGGTGTCCGCATCCTCGGTGTCGTCCTCACCGGCTTCGACGCGAAGAACGACGCGAAGAGTTCCGCATACTCCTACGCTTACGAATACGAATACAAGAGCAAGCCCCCCCAAAAGACTGACAAGTAACTGCTATGACTGACCTCCACTGCCACCTGCTGCCCGGCATCGACGACGGCGCGAAAGACATCGAGATGTCTCTGGACCTGCTCCGGCAGGAGCGGAACCAGGGCGTCACGAACATCGTCTTCACGAGCCATTTCCGACCGGACGAAGAGAATCTTCACGACTTCCTGAAGAAGCGCAACCGCGCCTTCGGGTCGCTGATGAACACCCTCGAACAACGGGACGGGTTCAATTTCTCTTACAAGCTCGGCGCGGAAGTCTACTTCTCACCGACCCTCGCGGAAATGGATGTGACGCCGCTGTGCTTCACCCGTTCTCCGTACTTCCTGATAGAGTTCTCCTTCACGAGAGAACCCGCCTTCCTCGACCGGGTCCTGTTCGACCTGCAGACGAAGGGCATCCGGCCCATCATCGCCCACATCGAACGGTATGAATGGCTGAAAGACCGGCCGGACATCCTCTACACCTGGGCGGACTCCGGCATCATCATCCAGTCGAACGCCGGTCCTCTCCTGAAAGAAGGGGAGACCGCAAAATATATCTCGATGCTCATCGAGCACAACATCGTCAAGGTGCTGTCCTCGGACGCTCACCATCCGACCCGCCGCCCCGCGGACCTCGGCTCCGGCCTCATGTACGTCGCCCAGAACCTGGGACAGGACAAGGCCAAGGAACTCCTGCAGAACGGCAACCGGATCTTCCGGGGAGAAGAAGTCATCGACAACCCGCCCACCATGCCGAAACGGCGCTTCGGCAAATGGGTCTGAACCACAATACGAAAGGTAATTTTTTCGACAAATGGCAGAACAGAAAAAACCTACTCCGGTAAAACCGAAAAAAACGACCGCCGTCTCCGAGTCCGGGGAACGGCGTGTTGTACTGTCTGCTAAAACAGACCCTCTGGCATTTCTTCAGGAAGAGAAGAAGAAACTCACGGAGGAGATCGAAAAAGGACAGGAAACGGATGAGGCGCTGAAAGCGCAGCTCACCCCGAAAAAAGAAGCTGCCAGTTCCGAGTTCACCGTCAGCAAATCGCGCAAGGCGGCGAACCGCGAAGCGGAACAGGCCTGGGAAGACGCCAAGAAACAGATGGCCCAGTGGTCGGAGAACTCCTCCTTCGACTGGATCCAGGACGATCCGGTGGACGAACCGGACGAGGAGGAAGAGGGCATCCTCATCTCCCGTGCGAAACGGCAGGCCGCCTCTCCGGCCCAGCGCCGCAACCGCGGCTACGACCGGACCAAGCAGATCCTGGCCGTGTGTCTCATCTTCGTCGCCATGGCGGTCTCCGTCGGCGGTTTCCTCTTCGACAAGCTGGACCTCGTCCAGTTCGACGACGGCGTGAAAACGGAAGTCGAGCAGACGGACACGAGTCTCCTCGATGAGGCCGCAGCCATCACGGAAGAGGAACTGAAGGGCCTCGAGTACACGAACGATTACCCGATGCTCCCGAAGGGCGAAGTCTTCCGGGACCCGGACGTCGTCAACATCCTGCTCCTCGGTACGGACGAACGGACCACCCGCTTCAACACGAACGCCCGGTCTGACTCCATGATCCTTCTGTCCATCCACACCCGGAACCACACGGTCAAACTCGTCAGCTTTGAGCGAGGCACCGGTGTGCCCATCCTGTCCGGCGAGTACAAAGGCCAGTACGACTGGCTGACCCACTGCTTCCGCTACGGCGGTGCGAACCTCGTCATGGAAGAGATCCAGGCCTGCTATCTCCTCGACTGCAGCCACTATGTCCGCACGAACATCCGCGCCTTCATGAAGCTCATCGACGTCGTCGGCGGTGTCGACATCTACCTCTCTGACCGGGAGGCCGACTACATCAACCACTGGTACAACTACCCCTATGCGACGAACCATGTCAAGGAGATGAGCATCCGCGATGAACTGCATGCGGTCGGTGTCGGCAAGAACCACCTGAACGGCGCCACGGCCATGCTGTACGCCCGCTGCCGTGCCCTCGACAACGACTTCGGACGCATGAAGCGCCAGCGCATCGTCATGCAGGCCATCTTCAACCAGATCAAAGACCTCAGCATCCCGGAACTCAACACCATGCTGAACACTATGCTGCCCCTCATCCAGACGAACTTCAGCCGCGGCGAACTCGCCACGCTGGTCCTGGAAGTCCCCGAGATCATCTCGAGCGACTTCGAGACGATGCAGCTGCCCGAGAGCGGCACGTTCGGCAAGATGGCCGGCATGGAGGGGCGCAGCCTCTTCGCACCGGACTTCGACCGCAACGCGGCCGACCTCAAGTCCTTCCTCTACGGGTAAATCGCCACAGCAAAACCGCATAACAGAAAAACTGCCGTGTCAGAAAAGCTTTGAACAGCTGAGTATGACACGGTCTTTGTTATTTATGTAACAATATATACAATTTGATTTATACGTGTAAAAAAATCTTGTGCAGGTTTCTTGAATAATTTATACAAACAAGATATACTTTAAATGTTATAGTTTCAGTTCTTTTTAAGGTTTCACGCCTGTAAAAGAATGCGAGCAAAATTCGTATTGGAGGAATCGCAATGGAAAAAACAGTTCAGAACAATTATCCCACTATAATTGTCCACGGTTTCCTTGGTGTCTGTGAAGGGAAGTACAACTACTTCAACTACATCTTCAGATATTTCGGCGGCTTCACGGGCGATGTAGTCAAGTCCCTCAACAAGAGAGGCTACGAGGTCTATCTCCCCGGTCTCGGCGCGTTCGCATCGGTCTGGGACAGATGCTGCGACCTGTATGCTTACATCTTCGGTGGCACCGTCGACTACGGTAAAGTCCACTCCGAGAAGTATGGCCATGCCCGCTACGGCCGCACCTATCCCGGCGTCCTCAAGGACCTCGGCACTCCCGGCGACCACGCGAAGGTCAACCTCATCGGTCACTCCTTCGGCGGCCCGACCCTCTGCCTGTTCTCGTCCCTCATGCAGCAGGGCGCGCAGGATGAGATCGACGGCACCGATCCTGACGACCTTTCCCCGTTCTTCAAGGGCGGCCATGGCAATCTCATCCATTCCGTCACGACCCTGAACGGTACCAACAGCGGTACGACCCTCGTTCAGATGCTTCCGCGGTCCGTCCGCAACGGCATTCAGTTCGGGATCGACTCCGTCGTCCTCGCCACCGGCAACAGCTGGTTCAACAAAGTCATCGACTTCAAGATGGACGAGTGGGGCTTCACGGTCAACCCGGAAGAGAAACCGGAAGGTTTCCGCAATCCGCTCGAGTACAAGGACCTCATCAAGAAGAACTCCACCAGCGATGAGAACATGTTCCATCAGATGTCCGTCGAGTATGCCAGACAGCTCGCTGACGAGCGTTACTGCATGAGCCCGACCACTTACTACTTCGCACAGCGCTGCGTCCGCACGCATCCGAACAAGAAGGGCCATCACAACGCCAACCTGACGAACACGATGCCGCTGTTCGACCTCACCGCTCCCATCATCGGCCGTTACTCCAACAAGGCCATGGGCATCGACGAGTCCTGGTTCCCGAACGACGGTATGGTCCCGCTGCCCAGCCAGGGCGCTCCGTACAACATGCCTTCCGTCGACTACTATGACGGCATCGAGGTCAAACCCGGTCTCTGGTACAACATGCCTGTCACCGACAACGACCACGAATCCATGGTCGGCATGTTCGTCAACAACGACAAGACAGACAATCGCTTCGAGAAGATCGTCAAGGCATTCAAATATCTGCCGGATGCATAAGAGAGAGGGGAACAGCAATGGTAACTAAAGCAACGAACTATCCGACTATCCTTGTCCATGGTTTCCTGGGCGTCGACCAGAAGAACTATTTCAGCTATCTGTACCAGTACTTCGGATCCTTCACCAAGGACCTCAGAAAGCACTGGGAAGAAGACCTCGGCTATGAGGTCTATCAGCCGGCACTCGGCCCCTTCACCGGTATGTGGGAGCGCTCCTGCGAACTCTATGCCTACATCTTCGGCGGCCGCGTCGACTACGGTGTCTACCACTCTCAGAAGCACGGCATCAAACGTTTCGGCCGTACCTATGAAGGTGTCCTGAAAGACCTCGGTACTCCCGGAGACCACGCGAAGGTCAACCTCATCGGCCACTCCTTCGGCGGCCCCACCGTCACCATGTTCTCCTGGATCATGACGGAAGGCTGCAAGGAAGAACTCGACGCCACTCCGGCGGACGAAGTTTCCGACTTCTTCAAGGGCGGCAAGGGCGATATGCTCCACACGGTCAGCACCCTCTCCGCAACCAACCGCGGCACCGCCGCTACCGTCTTCGCAGGCGACAAACTCCTCCACACCATCTCGAAGGTCCTCATGACCGCCGGCGCTTACGCAGGCGACATGATCAACAATGTCTATGACCTGTACTTCGACCCGTGGGGCGCCATGGAAGACCCGGCACTCTGCAAGTCCAAGGCTCTCGGCAAGGACATGGAGACCAAGAAAGCCGGCATCACCGCTTACGCGGAAGCTTATGACGGCGGTAACATCTGGTATGAGATGAAGCCCTCCGTTTCTGACGCGATGCTCGCCGGCTGGAAAGCCAACCCGAAGACCTACTACATTGCCCACCCGGCATGTGCCACCCATCCCACCAACGCGGGCAACCAGTCTCCGGACGGCCACATCTTCCCGATGTTCAAGGTAACGGGCTGGATCCTCGGCAACTACACCAACAAGGCTGCCGCCATCGACAAGGAATGGCTCCCGAACGACGGTATCGTCAACTGCCCGTCCATGGGTGCTCCCGCCGGTGTCGAAGAGATCAAGTGGACTCCGGGCATGGATCCCATCAAACCCGGTGTCTGGCACGTGCTTCCCGCACAGAACTGGGACCACCAGGGCTGGGCCGGCATGTTCATCTCCAAGGCCACTTACTACGACACGCTCGACTCCATCCTCGAGTCCATCTACGCGCTGCCGGACATCAAATAAGATATCCTGAAACAAACAAAAACGCCGCCTCTTACGAGGTGGCGTTTTTCGCGTCGTATTTCGTGGTGTTCGGACGGGTGATCTTCTGTGTGTAGCGCTCCTCGTTCTGACCGAGGGTGTGGGCGGTGTCCACGTTGCCCGCGTCGTCGACGTCCATGGAGTTGGCGTAGACCCAGCGCATGTATTCGTCCGGGAACTGTTTGTCCATGATGCGGTCGATCGTGTTCTGCGGAGGGATGCCCTCCTGGCGTTCGTTGAACCGGGCGGCTGCTTCGGCTGAGGTGAGGCAGTCGTAAACGAAGAACACGAAGATGATCCAGAAGAGGATCTTTTTCGGCTTCGGATGGATCTTGTCGAGCAGCCTGTTGAAGCCGGGGTAGATGAGCTTTGCCCAGAGACATCCGAGGACGCCCCAGAACAGGGAGTAGAGGAGGCAGACCCGGCCGCCGATATTCAGCGGCATCTGGGAGTAGTCCCAGGCGACGTGGCCGAAGACGAGTTCCATACCGAGGGACATGATGTACTCGGCAAACGTCAGGACCACGAAGGACTTTAAGAAGACCTTCCAGAGCGGGGTCTCTGTATCGCGGAAGAGGAGCAGGGTCAGGAGCAGACCGCCGATGCCGTAGGCGAGACCGAAGGGTCCGTAGACGAGGGACTGTCGGCTCTCCCAGTACCCGTTCGTGATGCGTCCGAAGACCATCTCGATGCAGTACCCGATGATGCTGCAGATGATGAGGATCGCAAACATTTCGAACCCGCTGAGGTAACGGGGGTTCCCGGTGTCGAAGAAGTGTTCCGTAAAGTGGTGCCAGCTGTAATGCCTGTGCTCGCGGGACACGTCTTTCTCCGCCTTCCGCTGTTTCAGGTCCTGCCAGCGCTGCTTGAAGTCAGCCATGTTGTTCACCAGCTTTGTAAGTTTTATAGATATATATATAAAGAATCGCTTGTATAAGAAAATATTATAACACTTCCGGCAGAAAAGAAAACTGACAATTGTAAGAGCTTGTTTGGACAAAGGGACAAAACTGTCCGAAAGTGCCCGCCCGTTTACCGATAACGGCCTTTTGTGGTAAACTAGGGGATAGTAAATCGCCCCATGGTGGGGAGGAGGAGACCCTATGACATTCGCGGCAGTGCTGGCCGGCGGCATCGGCAGCCGGATGGGCGCGGAGATGCCCAAACAATACCTCGAAGTGGGCGGGAAGCCCATCCTTGTGCGCTCGGTGGAGCAGTTTGCCTGCCGGGAGGACATGGCCTGTGTGCTGGTCCTGACCCCGGAGGACTGGGTCTCCTACACGAGAGACCTTCTGCTGCAGTACGGCATGGGCCCGGGCGATGTACCGGTCACGGTCCTGACGGGCGGTGCCACTCGGAACGACACGCTGCGCAATGCCATCGACTACCTCGAAAAGCACTTCGAACTGGGTGAGGACTCTGTGTTCGTCACCCACGACGCGGTGCGTCCCTTCCTGACCCAGCAGATGATCGACGACAACATCGCCGCGGTCGAGGAGTACGGTGCCTGCGGTACCTGCATCCCCGCGACGGACACCATCGTTGTCAGCGAAGACGGCACGGTCATCTCGGACATCCCGGACCGCAGCTGCCTCCATCAGATGCAGACGCCCCAGAGCTTCCGGCCTCTCAAACTGAAGGAACTCATGGACAGCCTGACGCCCGAAGAGGAGGCCGTCCTGACCGACGGCTGCAAGATCTACCTCCTGAAGGGGGAACCGGTCGCCATGGTGCCGGGCGCGGTGACGAACATCAAAATCACCTATCCCTCCGACCTCGCCTTTGCCGAGGCATTCCTGAAGGGGGAGGAGAACGCATGAGTGCTGTATCTTCCCTGAAAGAAGCCATCAAAAACGTCGGCTTCCGGGTCTTTGCCTTCGCCTTCGACTGCGGGGCGCGGCTGCCGGTGAAGAAGGACCGGGTCGTGCTCTTCAACCTGATGCACGGCGGCTTCGAGGGCGCCCTCACGGAGACGGAGCGGGAACTGGCGGCGTACGCGCCCCTGGACCTCGTGAAAGTCGACCGCAACGACCTCGAGCGGGGCATCGGCCCCATGCTCCGGTTCATGACGAAGGACGCCCTCACCATGGGCCGCGCGAAGACCATTTTCATCAATAACAATTTCTTCCCCTTCGGCTGGGTCCACCCGAACCGGGCGACCTCAGTCGTCCAGGTCTGGCATGGCCAGGGAGCCTTCAAGAAGTTTGGTCTGGACATCCCCCAGCCGGAAGATGTGCGCAAAAAGGAAGTCGGCGCGAACAAACCCCTGACGTACGTCACCTGCTCCGCTGAGACCATCCGTCCCATCTACATGAGTGCCTTCGGTCTGCCGGCGAGCAAGGTCATCACGACCGGTAACCCCGTCTCGGACTACTTCTTCCGGGAGGAGAACGTGGGGGAGGCCGCCGTGGCGGCGAAACGCAAGGCCTTCGACACGAAGTACCCGCAGTGCGCCGGGAAGTACCTTGTCCTCTACGCCCCGACCTTCCGGGACGACCCGGACGAGGACCAGAACCTGCTGTCTCACCTCGACGCGGCCGCCCTGAAAGCCGCTGTCGAGGCCGGAGCGGGCCGGGAAGCCGCGCTGCTCATCCGCCTGCATCCGAATGACAGTTCCGGCAGAGAACAGCTCCAGGCCCTCACAGAGCAGTATGCAGGGGTCCTGGACCTCACGTCCTACCCGGACTCCAACGAGCTCTCCGTCCTCTCGGACGTCCTCATCACGGACTACTCGTCCATCTGCATGAACAACGCGCTCTTACACAAGCCCGTCGTGTTCTACGCCTACGACCTCGACCGGTTCGAAGGCGACCGGGACTTCTACTACCCCTATGAGGAGACCGTCGGCGGTCCCGTCGTGAGGAACATGAACGAACTCTGTGCGGTCTTCGCAAAGCAGGACTTCCGCACCGACCGCCTCGAAGCCTTCCGCGAACTCCACTTCGGAGAATTCGACGGGGGCGCCACGAAGGCCATGCTGGAGCAGGTCCTGTAATAAGAAAAAACAACACCGTCTGTGTGCCAAAGGTATAGGCATACAGGCGGTTTTATGGTATACTTTCTGCAAATTTTGGAAAACGATATCCCTTTGAAAGGATGAATGAAATGAAGGTCAACGCGAACTTCGACAACCTCGTCCCGAATTACCTCTTCGCGGACGTTGCCAGAAAAACGAATGAGTACATCGCCGCAAACCCCGACAAGCCCGTCATCCGCATGGGCATTGGCGATGTAACGCTCCCGCTCTGCAAGGCCGCCGTCGACGCTCTGAAGAAAGGCGCCGAGGACCTCGCGCACAAGGAGAGCTTCAAGGGCTACCCCGATTACGAAGGTTATGACTTCGTCCGGGAGGCCATCTCGAACTACTATAAGAGCTTCGGTGTGGACGTTGGCGCGGACGAGATCCTCGTCACTGACGGTGCCAAGTCCGACAGCGCGAACCTGCAGGACATCTTCGCGGAGGACAACATCGTCCTCGTCACCGACCCGGTGTACCCCGTCTATGTCGACTCGAACATCATGGCCGGCCGCAAGATCATCTACGCTCCCGCCACCGAGGAGAACGGCTTCTGCGCGATGCCCGACAAGAGCGTCCACGCGGACATCATCTACCTGTGCTCCCCGAACAACCCCACCGGTGCCGCCTACAGCAAAGAGCAGCTGAAGGAGTGGGTCGACTACGCGAACGACAACGACGCCATCATCATCTATGACGCCGCCTACGAGCACTTCGTCGTCGACGACTCCGCCCGCAGCATCTTCCAGGTGGAAGGCGCCCGCACCTGTGCCATCGAGCTCTGCTCCATGTCCAAGACCGCCGGCTTCACCGGCACCCGCGGCGGCTACACCGTCATCCCGAAGGAACTCGAGCGCGACGGCCACAACATCTACAAACTCTGGTACCGCCGCCTGTCCACGAAGTACAACGGTGTGTCCTGGCCGGTCCAGTGCGCCATCGCCGCGGTCTTCTCCGAGGACGGCCTCAAGGAGATCGACGAGAACATCAACTACTACCGCAACAACGCCAAGGTCATCATGGAGACCTTCGACCGCCTCGGCATCTTCTACACCGGCGGCAAGAACTCCCCCTATGTCTGGATCAAGTGCCCGAACGGCATGGGCTCCTGGGAATTCTTCGACTACCTGCTCGAAAACGCCCAGGTCGTCGGCACGCCCGGCGAAGGCTTCGGCGACTGCGGCAAGGGTTATTTCCGCTTCACCAGCTTCTCCTCCTACGAGAACACGGTCGAGGCCATGAAGCGCATCGAGGCCCTGCTGGGCTGAGGCGATTCGCCGACTGCGCTTTAAAAACCGCATAACAGTAACAAAAACGAGGACTCTCCCGCCGGGAGAGTCCTCGCTCTACTTTGTATAGAACCGTAGAATCCGCACGGGAGAGGTACATCGCCCACGCGGGGGTGGTCCTGTACGGAAACGAAGACGTACAATAGGTGCACAGCAGGGGAACCCCTGCGAAACCTGGAACATATGGAGGACCATCACAATGGCTGATTACATCCTGAGCTGCTGCTCCACAGCAGACCTCACGAAAGAAGAATTTGAGAAGCGGGACATCCACTATGTCTGCTTCCACTACTACCTCGACGACGTCGAGCACCCGGACGACCTGTACGAGACCATGGACGCCGACACGTTCTACCAGAAGATGGCAGACGGCGCCATGACCCGCACGTCCCAGGTCAACGTCGAAGAGTTCATCGACTACTTCACGCCGTTCCTCGAAGAGGGGAAGGACATCCTGCACCTGACCCTGTCCTCGGGCATCTCCGGCGTCTACAACTCCGCCTGTACGGCGAGAGACTTCCTGCTCGAGAAGTACCCCGAGCGGAAGATCATCATCCTCGATTCCCTCGGCGCCTCCAGCGGCTACGGTCTGCTGATGGACACCCTCGCCGACAAGCGGGACGAGGGCATGAGCCTTACGGAACTGGCGGACTGGGCCGAGACCAACAAGCTCCGCCTGCACCACTGGTTCTTCTCGACGGACCTCACCTTCTACGTCCGCGGCGGCCGCATCTCCAAGGCTTCCGGCTGGTTCGGCACGGTGCTGAAGATCTGCCCGCTGCTGAACATGGACAACCTCGGCCGGCTGATCCCCCGCTACAAGATCCGCGGCAAGAAGGCCGTCATCCAGGAGATCGTGAACAAGATGGTCGAACACGCCGAAGGCGGCAAGGACTACACCGGCAAGGTGTTCCTGTCCATGTCTGCCTGTGAAGAGGACGCCAAAGCCGTCGCCGACCTCGTCTCGAAGACCTTCAAAAAGATGGACGGCAAACCGGTCATCCACAATATCGGCACCACCATCGGCTCCCACACGGGCCCCGGCACTGTCGCACTCTTTTTCTGGGGTTCGCAGGCTCGCGCTGCCTGAGGCAGATGAAGCGAGACTGACGAACAGGAAGAAACAAGGAGTGTCGCGACGCGCTCCAAGCGAGCGAGACGACTATGTTTCTGACCGCAAACCTTTAAAAGAGACGGATCGACTGACCGTTAATAATTAAACAGGTGTACAAAAGCACCCCTCGTGATATACTTTTCCATGAGGGGTGTTTCATATGGCTAAACCTAAGTATAAAAGATCGATGCAGCGTCGGCGGATCATTTCGGTGGTCGTCGCCCTGCTGCTTGCCTTCGCGCTTGTCTTCGCGATCGTCTCCGGCATCGTCAAAGGGGTCCGGTCCATCAAGGCGAAGGTCCACGCGCGTCAGGAATATGCCGCCACCATGGAGGCGAAGCTCGACAAGATGAGCCTCGAGGAAAAGGTGGGGCAGATGATCCTTGCCTATCATCCGGCACAGGATGACGTGGCGGCACAGAAGAAATACCAGTTCGGCGGCTACATTTTCTTCGCGAAGTACTTCAACGACAATACGCCGGAGGGCGTCGTCGCGGACATGGCTTCGTTCCAGGAAGTGTCGAAGATCGGTATGCTGCTCGCCGTCGATGAAGAGGGCGGCACGGTGAACCGGATCTCGCGATTCCCGATGTACCGGGACGAGAAGTTCGCGAGCCCCCAGGAGATCTTCTACGGAGGCGGATGGGACGGCATCGTCGCGGACGCGAAAGAAAAAGCCGCGTTCCTCAAGATCCTCGGCCTCAACACGAACCTCGCGCCGGTGGTCGACGTCCCCTATGACAAAGAGAATTACATTTATAACCGGGCATTCTCCACGGACCCCGAGGAGGTCGCGGACTTTGCCGAGTATGTGACCAACGAATTCAAGACCGCTAAAGTGGTCTCCTGCCTCAAGCACTACCCCGGCTACGGCAACATGGGGGACACCCACCGAACGGTCATCGAAGATACGAGAGACCAGCAGGTCCTCGACACCAGAGACGCCATGCCCTTCCAGGCCGGCATCGCGGCGGGCACCCCGATGATCATGGTGGCCCACACCATCGTCGACGCCTATGACGCGAAGAACCCGGCGTCCCTGTCGAAAGCGGTCCACAATGTGCTGCGGAACACCCTCGGCTTCGACGGCGTCATCATTTCGGATGACCTTTCGATGAGCGCTGTCACGAAATTCGTCCCCGACCCGGGCAAAGCCGCCGTCCAGGCCATCCAGGCGGGCAACGACATGATCATCGCCGGCAAACCGGTCGCTCAGTACGAGGCACTTCTGGACGCCGTCAAGAGCGGCACCATCTCGGAAGAGCGCATCAATGAGTCTGTCCTTCGCATCCTCGAGATGAAGAAGGCGTACGGTCTCATCGAGGAGAAAAAGTAAATCGCCAAAAAAGCGCAAAAAAAAAACCGCCGTCCCGATTGGGACGACGGTTTTACTCATGGCAGCGGAATAGGGATTCGAACCCCAAATAACTGAGTCAGAGTCAGTCGTGTTACCGTTACACTATTCCGCTATATGAGTATTTGATTGGTAAAAAGGAAGTCTGATCAGACAGCGCGCTGGACCTTTCCGGAACGCAGGCAGCGAGAGCAAACATAGACTCTTTTCGGAGTACCGTTCTCGACGATCTTGACTCTCATCAGGTTCGGCTTCCAAGCTCTGTTGGACCGTCTGTGGGAATGGGAAATCTTGTTACCAAACTTAACTTCCTTTTCGCAGCAGTAGCACTTTGCCATGTTTCGGCACCTCCTTTTTTTCCTGACGGGCGACCCCCGTCTCAAATACAGCGTAATAATATTATCATTTGGCATAGCAAAATGCAAGCATTTTTTTGAAAAGTTCTGTCCGAAGAATAGGCTTGCTTTTTTGGGGGCGATTCATTATAATAGAACACGTAACCGAACAAATGTACGCAACCTTGGAGGAATCAACTTTGGCAGACAACAAGAAGAAAGCATTAGACACCGCGATCGCACAGATCGAACGCTCCTACGGCAAAGGCGCCATCATGCGTCTCGGAGACAGCCAGAACCTGAACGTGGAGGCCATCTCCACCGGCTCCCTCACCCTCGACGCCGCCACCGGCATCGGCGGACTTCCCCGGGGCCGCATTATCGAGATCTACGGACCGGAGTCCTCCGGTAAGACTACCCTCGCTCTGCACTCCATCGCAGAAGCACAGAAACTCGGCGGCGAAGCCGCCTTCATCGACGCGGAACACGCCCTCGACCCCATCTACGCCGCCAACCTCGGCGTCGACGTCGACTCGCTCCTCGTCGCGCAGCCGGACAACGGTGAACAGGCTCTGGAGATCGCCGAGCAGCTCGTCCGTTCCGGCGCCATCGACATCCTGGTCGTCGACTCCGTCGCCGCCCTGGTCCCCCGCGCCGAGATCGAAGGCGAAATGGGCGACTCCCACGTCGGCCTGCACGCCCGCCTCATGTCTCAGGCGCTGCGGAAACTGGCCGGTGCCGTTTCGAAGTCCAACTGTATCATCATCTTCATCAACCAGCTGCGTGAAAAGGTCGGCGTCATGTACGGCAACCCCGAAGTCACCACCGGTGGCCGCGCACTGAAGTTCTACGCGTCCATGCGCATCGACGTCCGCCGCATCGAGCAGCTGAAGAGCTCCAAGAACGAGTTCATCGGCGCCCGTACCCGCGCGAAGATCGTCAAGAACAAAGTCGCTCCGCCCTTCCGTCAGGCCGAGTTCGACATCATGTTCGGCCGCGGCATCGCCAAAGAGGGCGAGATCCTCGATGCCGCTGTCAACCTCGACATCATCCAGAAGAGCGGTGCCTGGTACTCTTACAATGAAGAGCGCCTCGGCCAGGGCCGTGACAACGTCAAGCAGTACCTGCTCGACAACCCCGAGTTCATGAAGGAAGTCGAGGACAAAATCAGAGAGCACAACGCCCAGCTCGCCGAGCAGGCGAAGGCCGCCTACCGCGGAGGCCAGATGAAAGACGAGCCCGTCCCAGAAGCGGCTCCGGCTCCGGAGCGCAAAGCAACGACCGCTGCCTCCGCAAAAGCCAAGCTGGACATCACCGTCGATGACGACGAGTAATGAAACTCACAGCGAAAGCCGGTAAGGGGGAGAAGATCCATCTTTCCCTCGACGGAGAGTACATCGCCACCGTCAATGCGGACTACTGGTTCACCTGCGGCATCAAGAGCGGCTCGGAAGTCACCCCGCAGCAGCTCGAAGAACTGCTGGCAGAGTCGGCCCGCCGCAAGATGATGAACAAGGCGCTGGACCTTCTCTCCATGCGGGACTACTCCCGACGGGAGCTCTCCGACAAACTGGTCACCAAGGCCTGGGAGAAGAAAGAGCAGAAGGACATGGACCTCGGCAGCCTGAAACAGCAGGCCTCCGACATCTGTGACCGCCTCGAGGAACTGGGCCTCCTGAACGAGGAACGGTTCGCCCGGTCCTATGTGGACGAACTCCTCCGCCGGAAGCACCTCAGCAAGAGCGGCCTCAAGACCGCGCTCATCCAGAAAGGGGTGCAGCGGGACATCATCGAGACGGTCCTCGAAGAGGTGGACATCGACCCGGTCGAACAGGTCCGCGAACTGCTCGCAACCAAGTTCAAGAACCGTGACTTCTCCGACGAGAAGCAGAAGACCCGCACGGTCAACGCGCTGCTCCGTCTCGGGTATCGGTACAACGAGATCCATGCTGCCATGGGTGAGTGGCTGGAAGACGAATAAACAACTTTATCCGGCTTTTGCTTATTGCGAAAGCCGGATGTTTGATTTAAAATAGAGACTCATGAAACGAGAACAGAAACCTGATTGATACATAGTTACGAGAGTATCCATGAACGACATCAAAGACATCTTTGCGAAAAATCTGTCCGAACTCCGGCAGGCTTCCGGCATGACACAGCTGGAGCTCGGAGAACGGCTGAATTACTCGGATAAGACGGTTTCCAAATGGGAACGGGGCGAGTCCATCCCGGACGCCGGTATGCTGAAGCAGATCGCCGACGTCTTCGGCGTGTCGGTCGACTACCTCCTGGAGGAGGACCATGAAAAGGCTGCTGTCTACACGGCCGACCTTCCGGACGACGACGCGGTCTACACCAAACATATGACCATCCGGCGCATCGTCCAGGCGGGCGTCTGGCTCCTGTCGTTCCTCATCATCGTCCTGTGCTGGGTCGTCACCCGGAACTTCTACTGGCTCATCCTCATCTGGACGCTGCCCGTCAGCTTCCTGCTCAGCATCATCTTCACGTCCCTGTGGAGCCGCCACAAGGGGAGAGACAACTACATCTTCATCTCCCTGTTCATCCTGAGCATTTTATTGGCGATCTACCTCTCCACCCTCAAGGCGAACCTGTGGATGCTGTTCCTCATCATGATCCCGGTCGAAGTGCTGATGTACTTCTGCTTCAAATTGTATTTTGATAAGAGAAAGAAGAACTGAGGCGCGGGGCAAAAAAGTCGGCAAAGAGCCAGTGGACAGAACAAAACAGAATCTAAAACAAGAAGAACCTGACCATTTCTGGTCAGGTTCTTTTCTTGTATTCAGGCGTTTTGCTTTTTGAACGAACGGCTTACTCCGGCAGTGCGCCGAGCTGCTGAGCGATCTCGAGGAAGTACCCGTGGTACTTGTCCTTCTTGACGCCCATGCCCATGAGGCCGGTGTGGTCGAAGTCCGAGGGCTCGAACACATACCATTTGCCCTTCTCAAGGGCTTTCGGGTCGGCGGAGGCGCCGGGCCAGGTGGTCGAAGGCTCGCTGTAGGGAGCGCGGCCACCCTCGGTGTTGACGAAGCCGTCGTGCTGGGCCCAGGTCTGCGGGTCGAAGCCGAACTCGGTGTCCGCGTACTTGATGCCGGCGACGGTCAGTTTGCCGACGACACGGGCCATGAGGGACGCGTCCTTGTCGACGACCCAGTGGTCCCCTTCGAGGTGGGACTTGCAGGCGGGACGCGCGAAGTAATAGACGTTCGGGAGCGCGCGGAGCTTCTGGTTGAGCTCATGGACATACTTGCACTGCATCTCGAACACGATGCCGCCTTCGCGGTTCTTATTATAGTTTTTGATCTCGTCTCGCTTCGAGAACGGGGAGTGGAGGTACAGGCTCTTCTTCGTCTCCGGGTTCGCCATGACGCCCCACTGCTCGAGGTGGAAGTCGATGAGCTGGGAGTTGAAGGGCGATTCACCGAGCATGGCCACAAGGCCCAGGTAACCGGCATGGAATGCCTTCGCTCCGCCGACACGCATGTAGTCCGCGAGGGTCGTGCCGTTGTTGACGCCGGCGAGGGACGTGATGGAGGCGACCCAGTCGCCCTTGCCACCCTTGAAGAGGTCGGAGAGTTCATTCTCCGGTGTGCAGGCGCGCTCTTCTTCAGAGCCTTCGGTCAGGAGCTGCGCAAAGACACGGGCCGTCGGCGCACCAAAGGAATGGCCGACCAGGTGGATCTTCGCGTGGTTGCCGGGCGTCCCGATGTCTTTCAGGATGCCGGGGTACGTGCGCCCGTAACGGGCATGGCCGTACTTTTCCGAATGGTACTTGCCGTAGTCGACGGTGCCGCCCACGAGGTGGTAGTAGAGCTCGCAGGCCCGGTCCCACAGGTTGTTGATGGGGCCGACGGCGGGGCCGTAGCATTCAAAGCCGTTCTGCCGCAGGTGCCGGACGGCGTTCTTGCCCGGGCCGAAGCCCCAGCCGGAGAGGAAACGGCTGACGCCGTCTTCATCGCCGTAGCCCATGAAGCCGTGGACCAGGATGATCGGATAGTGGTTGTTGCGTTCCATAAAAATACACTCCTTTTCATTTCGAACTTGTTGTCAATTTTATTATACGCATACAAATGTCAAAAAGAAAAGGCGAAAACATAGAACAATAACGATGACTTTACAGACAAGAAATCAAAGACATTCGAGTTGTTTTACATACCTTGACTTTCCTTCTTCAGAATTCTAAACTGTTTTACAAATAAATACCTTTAAACCGTTGAAGCGGAAGTAAAGATGACCATGCCTCCACAGAGAGTCCGGGGTGCTGAGAGCCGGGCGAAACACAAGTCATCACAATGGGCCGCTGAGGGTGCTGTAAATGAGCAACGCGAGACCTGCGTCAGTGGTCGGGGGTATGCTGGTACCCCGCTGAGTGCACGGCTGTCATGGCCGTGAATCAAGGTGGCAACGCGGATATTATTCGTCCTTGATGGAAATTCACATTTCCGTCAGGGGCTTTTTTATTGTCCTTCGGCGGAGCGAAGGAGGAACTTATGGAATACCGTCCAACGTTAGAGGAGGCGCGGCGCATCGCCCGAGAAGGCACATACAAAGTGCTCCCGGTGAGCTGCGAGATCCTCGCCGACCTCTGCACACCCATCGAGGTCATGCAGAAACTGAAGAATGTCTCGAACCACTGCTACATGCTCGAGAGTGTGGAGGACCGCACGAAGTGGGGCCGGTACACATTCCTCGGGTTCGACCCGAAGCTGGAGGTCACCTGCAGCGGGGGAGACATGAAGGTCGGGAACATCCACGTGAAGACCGAGGACCCGGCGTCGTACATCCGGCAGATCCTCGCCGACTACCGGAGCCCGACGTTCGACTACCTCCCGTCCTTCACCGGCGGCCTCGTCGGGTACTTCTCCTACGACTTCCTCGGCTACAGCGAACCGAAAGTCCGCATGGACGTCGAGGACAGCGAGCAGTTCAAGGACGTGGACCTCATGCTCTTCGACAAGGTCATCGCCTTCGACAACTTCCGGCAGAAGATCATTCTCATCTGCAACATGCCCCTCGAGGACCCGGACTCCGGGTACAACAAGGCCAAACTCGAGCTGCAGCAGCTGGCGGACCTCCTGAAGTACGGAGAGAAGAAGCAGGAACCGGGCGGCAGACTCCTTGGCGATGTACGTCCCCTCTTCGACAAAGACCGCTACTGTGAGATGGTGCGGACCGCGCAGAAGTACATCTATGAAGGGGACATCTTCCAGGTGGTCCTGTCGAACCGCCTCGAAGCGCCCTTCGAGGGAAGCCTCCTGAACACCTACCGCATCCTGCGGACCCTGAACCCGTCCCCGTACATGTTCTACTTCTCCGGGACGGACGTCGAAGTGGCCGGTGCCTCCCCCGAGACCCTCGTTAAGCTGGAGGGCGGTGTCCTCCACACGTTCCCCCTCGCCGGGACCCGGCCGAGAGGGAAGACGGAGGCGGAGGACCTCGCCCTGGAGCAGGACCTCCTGGCGGACGAAAAGGAACTGGCGGAGCACAACATGCTCGTGGACCTCGGGCGCAACGACCTCGGAAAGGTCTCGTCCTTCGGGACGGTGCAGGTGGAAAAGCTCCACTCCATCGAGCGGTACTCCCACGTCATGCACATCGGGTCCACGGTCCGCGGGGAGATCCGCGAAGACAAGGACGCCCTGGACGCCGTGGCGGCGGTCCTGCCGGCGGGCACCCTGTCGGGGGCACCGAAGATCCGCGCCTGCCAGATCATCGGTGAACTGGAAAACAACAAGCGCGGCATCTACGGCGGCGCTATCGGGTATATCGATTTCTCCGGAAACATGGATACGTGTATCGCCATCCGGATCGCATACAAGAAGAACGGAAAAGTATTCGTCCGCAGCGGGGCCGGCATCGTCGCCGACTCGGTCCCGGAAAAGGAATTTGAAGAATGCCTCAACAAGGCGGCTGCGGTCATCAGCGCACTGAAACAGGCAGAGGAGGTGGACGTATGATCCTGCTCTTCGACAACTACGACAGCTTCTCCTACAACCTCTACCAGATGGTGGGAGAGCTGGAGCCGGACATCCGGGTCATCCGCAACGACGAGATGACGGTGGAAGAAGTCCGCGCACTGAAGCCGGACCGCATCATCCTGTCCCCGGGCCCCGGGCGGCCGGAGAACGCGGGCATCATCGTGGAGGCGGCGAAGACCGTCTGCAAAGAGATCCCGACCCTCGGCGTGTGCCTCGGCCACCAGGCCATCTGCCAGGCGTATGGAGGGACCATCACCTACGCCGAACGCCTGATGCACGGCAAACAGTCGGTGGCGACGGTGGACCCGGACAGCCCGATCTTCCGGGGTCTCCCGGAGCGGGTGCCGGTGGCCCGGTACCACTCGCTGGCAGCGGACCCGGAGAGCCTTCCAGAGTGCCTGCAGTGCATCGCCAAAACCGATGCAGGGGAAGTCATGGCGGTACAGCACACCGAGTACCCCATCTACGGCCTGCAGTTCCACCCGGAGTCCATCCTGACCCCGGAGGGAAAGACCATTTTGAAGAATTTCATCACGTTGTCATAAAGGAGAGAAGAACCATGATCGAAGAAGCCATTGTGAAGATCGTCGACAAACAGGACCTCACGTATGACGAGGCCTATGCCGTTATGAACGAGATCATGAGCGGGGGGACCAGCGCGACCCAGAACGCCGCGTTCCTCGCCGCCCTGTCCACGAAGAGTGCCAAGGCCGAGACCACCGCGGAGATCGCCGGCTGTGCCGCTGCCATGCGGGAACACGCGACCGCGCTGGAGACCGACTATGACGTCCTCGAGATCGTCGGCACCGGCGGCGACCGGGCCCACAGTTTCAATATTTCCACGACCTCCGCACTGGTGGCGGCGGCCGGCGGCATCAAGGTCGCGAAACACGGCAACCGCGCCGCCTCGTCCTCGAGCGGTACGGCAGACGTCCAGGAGGCCCTCGGCGTGAACATCGCCCAGGACCCGGACAAGTGCCGCGAACTGCTGGACGAAGTGGGCCTCTGCTTCATGTTCGCCCAGAAGTACCACACCTCCATGAAGTATGTCGGACCCATCCGCAAAGAGCTGGGCATCCGGACCGTCTTCAATATCCTCGGGCCACTCACGAACCCGGCGAAACCCACGTACATGGTGCTCGGGGTCTATGACGAATACCTCGTCCAGCCCCTCGCCCAGGTCCTTGCGAACCTCGGGGTGAAGCGCGGTCTGGTCGTCTACGGCAAAGACCGGATGGATGAGATCTCCGCGAGTTCCGAGACCACCGTCGCCGAGGTCAACAACGGCTGGTACAAGACCTACACCATCAAACCGGAGGACTTCGGTCTGGTCCGCGGCACGAAGGACGAACTGGTGGGCGGCTCCGCCGAGGAGAACGCGGTCATCACCCGGGACGTCCTCAGCGGCAAAGAGCAGGGCACCCGCCGCAACGCGGTCCTCATGAACGCCGGCGCCTGCTTCTATGTCTCCGGAAAAGCGGAGACTCTGGCGGACGGCGTGAAGATGGCGGCGGACATCATCGACTCCGGGAAGGCCCTCGAGACCCTCGAGCAGTACATCGACGTTTCCAACCGGTAAGGAGGCACTATGGCGACCATTTTAGACGAGCTCGCGATGTACGCCAAAATGCGTGTCGTCGAAGCAAAACAGAGAGAACCTCTTTCGGTGGTACAGGCCAGAGCGGACGCCCGGCCGGACCCGGGGTTCGCCTTTGAAAAGGCACTGGCCGGTCCGGACCTCGCGTTCATCTGCGAAGTCAAAAAGGCGTCCCCCTCAAAGGGACTCATCGCACCGGAATTCCCCTATGTGCAGATCGCCAGAGAATATGAGGCGGCGGGGGCCGATGCCATTTCCGTCCTGACGGAACCGAAGTGGTTCCTCGGGTCGAAGGAATACCTGAATGAGATCTCGGCGGAAGTCTCCATTCCCTGTCTGCGGAAGGACTTCACCGTCGATGAATACATGATCTGGTCCGCGAAAGCCCGAGGGGCGTCTGCCGTCCTTCTCATCTGCACCATCCTCGACGACGCGAGACTCCGCGCCTTCCGGGAACTGGCGGATGACCTGGGCCTCAGCGCGCTGGTGGAAGCCCACGACGAAAAGGAAGTGGAGCGGGCCCTGAAGGCCGGCGCCAGAGTCCTCGGGGTCAACAACCGGAACCTCAAAGACTTCACTGTGGACACGGAGAACAGCCGAAGACTCCGGGCGCTCATCCCGGACGACGTGCTGTATGTCTCGGAGAGCGGTGTGAAGACGGCGGAAGACGTGGCACTCCTCCGGGAGGTGGGCGCCGACGCCGTGCTCATTGGCGAGACGCTCATGCGGGCTCCGGACAAGACCGCGAAGCTCGCGGAACTGCGGGGTAGCGTATGAGCTCCGCCGTAAAGACCTGCGGTCTGTCCCGGCCCGAAGACATCGCGGTCGCCAATGAGCTGCGACCCGACTGCGTCGGGTTCGTGTTCTGGCCGAAGAGCCGTCGCTATGTGACGCCGGAGGCCGCAACGGGGCTGCGGGCGCTCCTGTCACCGGACATTCCGGCCGTGGGGGTCTTCGTGGACGAAGACACGGAAGTGGTCGCAGACCTCCTGCAGCAGGGCACCATCCAGGTGGCCCAGCTCCACGGCCACGAGGACGAGACGTACATCGCGGCTCTTCGCCAGACGACGTCGGCGCCCATCTGGAAAGCGTTCAAAGTCCGGACCCCGGAGGACGTGGCAGCGGCCGACGCAAGCTCCGCGGATCTCATACTCCTCGACAACGGCTACGGGACCGGAGAGACCTTTGACTGGTCTCTGGTGCAGAGCGTACATCGCCCGTACCTTCTGGCCGGAGGCCTGACCCCGGAAAACGTGACCGAAGCGGTGAAGACGCTGCAACCCTTCGGTGTGGATGTCAGCTCCGGTATCGAGACCGACGGACACAAAGACCCTGAGAAAATGCGGAAGTTCCTCGACACCGTCCGGAACCTCTGAATACCCTATGAACCTGACAAGAAGGAGGACCTCACAATGACCAACCCGGCAGGCCGGTTCGGCGTTCACGGCGGACAGTATGTCCCCGAGACTCTGATGAACGCGCTCCTCGAACTGGAAGAGGCCTACAACTACTATAAAAACGACCCGGAGTTCAACCGGGAACTCGAAGATCTGTTCCGCGAGTACGCGAACCGTCCTTCGAACCTGTACTACGCCGAGAAGATGACGAAAGACCTCGGCGGCGCGAAGATCTACTTAAAACGAGAAGACCTGAACCACACCGGCGCCCACAAGGTGAACAACGTCCTCGGCCAGGCGCTCCTCGCGAAGAAGATGGGGAAGACCCGGCTCATCGCGGAGACCGGAGCGGGCCAGCACGGCGTGGCGACCGCCACGGCTGCGGCTCTCATGGACATGGAGTGCGTCGTTTTCATGGGCGAGGAGGATACGAAACGGCAGGCACTGAACGTTTACCGCATGAAGCTCCTCGGTGCCGAAGTCGTGCCCGTCACGACCGGGACAGCGACGCTGAAAGACGCGGTCTCGGAGGCGATGCGCGAGTGGACCAAACGCATCGACGACACCCACTACTGCCTCGGCTCTGTCATGGGACCGCACCCGTTCCCGACCATTGTCCGGGACTTCCAGGCGGTCATCTCGCAGGAGGCCCGGGAGCAGATCCTCGAAAAGGAAGGCAAACTCCCGGACGCGGTCCTCGCCTGTGTCGGCGGCGGCTCCAACGCCATCGGCTCGTTCTACCACTTCATCCCGGACGAAGGCGTCAGGCTCATCGGCTGCGAAGCGGCCGGCCGCGGCGTCAACACGAAAGAGACGGCGGCCACCATCGCCACCGGACGCCTCGGCATCTTCCACGGCATGAAGTCCTACTTCTGCCAGGACGAGTACGGGCAGATCGCCCCGGTCTACTCCATTTCCGCGGGTCTTGACTACCCCGGCGTCGGACCGGAACACGCGAACCTCTACGACACCGGCCGGGCCGAGTACGTGCCCGTCACCGACGAAGAAGCCGTCGAAGCGTTCGAATACCTGTCCCGCACCGAAGGCATCATCCCGGCCATCGAGTCGGCCCATGCTGTTGCCCACGCCATGAAACTGGCACCGACCATGGACAAAGACCAGGTCATCATCATCACGGTCTCCGGCCGTGGCGATAAAGACGTCGCCGCCATCGCGCGCTACCGAGGGGAGGATCTCCATGACTGATATTCGCATTGCAGACGCGTTCCGCAACGGAAAGGCGTTCATCCCCTTCGTCACCTGCGGAGACCCGGACCTCGAGACGACGGCCGCCATCGTCCGCGCCATGGCGGAGAACGGAGCCGACCTCATCGAACTGGGCATCCCGTTCTCGGACCCCACCGCGGAAGGCCCCGTCATCCAGGGCGCCAACATCCGGGCGCTCGCCGGAGGCGTGACCACCGACAAGGTCTTCGACCTCGTGCGTGAGGTACGCCGGGACGTCACCGTTCCCATGGTATTCATGACTTACGCGAATGTGGTATACTCCTACGGAGCCGATCAGTTCATCGCCACCTGCAAAGACATCGGCATCCAGGGGCTCATCCTTCCGGACATCCCCTTTGAGGAAAAAGAAGAATTCCTGGACCTCTGCCACACGTACGGTGTCGACCTCGTGTCGCTGGTCGCCCCGACCTCCGCGGACCGCATCGCCATGATCGCCAGAGAGGCCGAAGGCTTCCTCTACATCGTCTCGTCCCTCGGCGTCACCGGCACCCGGACGGAGATCTCCACGGATCTCGACAGCATCGTGAAAGTCGTCCGGGAAAACACCGATACGCCCTGCGCCATCGGCTTCGGCATCTCGACGCCGGAACAGTGCGCGAAGATGGGCGCTATCGCGGACGGTGCCATCGTCGGCTCCGCCATCGTGAAACTGGTGGCTCAGTACGGAAAGGACGCGGCGGGCCCCGTTGGGGAGTACGTCCGCTCCATGAAAGAAGCATTACAATGACCTATTTTCTGATCGTCATCCGGCAGATCGCCCAGTTCATTCTGTTTGCCGGCATCGGCGTCATCGCGGCAAAGACGAAGATCATCACCAGAGAAAACATCGGGATGCTCTCGAAGCTTGTGGTGCGCATCGCCCTGCCGCTCTACATCTTTACCAACACTATCAACGGCGCCACCCGGGGCGACCTGCTCGACAGCTGGGTCGTCATCCTGCTGACTGTGGTGCTCTACGCGGTGGCCTATGTGACCGCTGCCGGCCTTGCGAAAGCGTTTCGGCTCGAGGGCAACCGAAAGCAGGTGTTCAAAGCCTGCACCATGTTTGGGAACATCGGCTTCATGGGCATCCCCATCGTGGCGTCCCTGTTCCCGGAGACCGCCATGCTGTACGTGGCGCTGTTCACCATCCCGGACCAGCTCATCCTCTGGACGGTCGGCGTCGTCCTGACGTCTCCCGTCGAAGGGAAGCACGCGGTGGCGCTGAACGCGAAGACCGTCGGTAAGAAGATGCTGAACCCCATGAACTTCGCCATCCTTCTGGCGGTCCTTCTGGTGCTCCTGAACGCCCACCTGCCGGAGACCCTGGGCACGTCGTTCACGAGAGTCGGCCAGATGGCGACACCCCTGGCCATGATCTACCTCGGCGCCATGTTCTGCTTCATCGACATCCCGCAGTACCTGCGCCGGCCGGAATTTTACGTGGAAGCCGTCGTCAAGATGGTGGCGGTCCCGGTGCTCTTCTACCTGCTGCTCCATGCTCTGCCGGGCATCCGGGAAGACATCGCGGTCACGCTCAGTGTGCTCCTCGCCATGCCGACCATGACGACTATTGCCATGCAGGCAGAGATCCAGCGCTCCGACGCGGACTACAGCTCCGGCATGGTCTTCATGACGACACTCCTGTCCATCGTGACCATCCCCGCGGTCTGCCTCCTCATCGGCCACCTGTAAAAACCATATACATACAATCGGCTTCTCTCCGGGAAGCCGATTTTTATTGACTCACAAATCCGAATTTGTTGAGCTGATTTCCCGGGGAAGGGGAAGCCAAAGAGTGTGAGAGAAAGCCACCTTCCCCTGTCCCCGGACCCCTACCCCTTCCGGCTTTCTCGCTGGGCAGAAAAATCAAA
>Ga0256407_10000251_pt1 | contig 134991 bp, 199 predicted proteins | sample RumenRJG_04DNA_FD_193489 | JGI IMG/M metagenome (GOLD analysis project Ga0256407, IMG submission 193489) | Bovine rumen microbial communities from Lethbridge, Alberta, Canada - RJG_04 | ecosystem: Host-associated > Mammals > Digestive system > Stomach > Rumen | place: Canada: Alberta... | reverse complement strand
CTTATAAAGTTCGTGCCAAGCATCAATGAGTTGAGGACAATCCTTGTCCCACTTAAAGCCAATCGCGCGATACTTGCCGTTGGCACGCCAAGCGAGGGAGCCTGCCACAATTTGCTGCTCCGGGCGATGCGGCTTGATTCCGGTGGTTTCGTAGTCTATTGCCATATCCGGATGCGGGTCGAAATAAAGCGCCTCGCGGATGGCATCGCTTATCCATTGTGCAGCCTCCAACGGATTTTCCGTGGTGCGCAAATCGTTTGGAATTACGGGGAACGGCTTATTTGCCAAATCAATGGCCGCCGTGATATGCGCGATGCGCTGTTTACGATAGGCGTTATCTTCCTCGGCCTTGCGACGGAAACCAGCCATAAACGGGCAACCCCAAGTCGGACACACCCAAGCATTGTAATAACGGTCGGGGATGGTCTTGCCAAAAAAGTCATCCGCCTTTGTATTGGAGATACGCCCGGAGAGACGCGGACCGAGCACCGCCCAAGTAGCCATAATGCCGACCGGGATAATCACCTTCGGCCGATACTGCATTATAATTTGGCTGAGCCTTGGAGCAAACATCGACGCGGTTTTATTGCTCAGGTCGGTTCCCTGCCAACGATTGGGGACGGCGTTAACGAAGCCGAATTGTTCAAAGGCGTCCGCCACATCCATACCCATATCGCGGAAGATCTCCCACAATTCCTTGAAGCGGGGAGATTGGAGCGGCTTCATCGGGTCCTCAATAAAAGAAGGACCGGAGGCGCTGCGTTCCCACGGCTTCGGCAGGTTGATGGTGTATTTTTCTATTAGCGGATAGTCACCAACAAAAAGGATGCCGGAAAGCATATTGCCTACTACCCCGGGGTCGGGTGCATTCGGCGGAGGCAATGTTGCGGTTGACTTTTTCTTTTCTTGCTTTTCAGGCGCCACGCCTAAATTAAAAAATCCCATTGCGTATAGTCCTTTATGAAAATGCGATGCCTTAATATACGGTTGGAAAGGGTGCGCACATTTCGTATAATATGAATACCCACAACACAAACTGCTACGGCTAATTTTTAATAGGGTATACAAAATGAAAAAATTCGACTTGGACCGACCCGAGATGTCCGAAGGACCGGTCAACATCAATCCGGACAACTTCAAGATCATTGATCTTAACGAAGACATTCGCAAACAATCCTCCTGGTTCCAGTATTACGGAAAGCTCGCGGTTAATGCAAAGCGGGAGGCGGCTCAAGCAAAATTACGTTTGAAGCAGGCGACAAGCGAGAAGGAACTCGCGCTTCGTGAAAAGGCCCAAAAAGAGGGCAACAAACTCACCGAAAATCAAATCAAGGCAATGCTCGGCGTGGACTCCGACCTTATTATGTTGGAGAATGAACTCATTGACGCCGAAGCCGCCGCCGGTCTGCTTGAAAATGCCCGCTGGGCAATGGACCACAAGAAATCTATGATTGACGACGCAGTGCGCCTCGAAATTTCGGGCGGCTTTAATGGCAGCACCGAAGCTGCCATCGCCGATGCCGTGCGCCTTTCCATCAAGAATAAAAACCTCAAATCGAATCAGTAATCTAACACCAAAAACAAAAAGGAAAAATCAATATGCCTTACAATCCGCAAACAATGAATCTCAACGCAGCACAGGCAAACGCTCAGGCATCGAAGGACAGCTTCGGCACCTCCGGTCCGCAGATCATCGACGCTCCCGCCGGCACCAAGTACTTCGCAATGAAGAAGGAAATGATCGGTCAGGACGTTTACCTCAACATCATTCCGTGGGGCATTGAAACCGCCAACCACATGGGCGTCCACAACGGCACCGCACAGATCGGCCAGGGCGAATACCTCCTCGAAATGTGGACCCACCGCGTCGAAGGCATTACGCAGGGCGCAACCCTTTGTCTTCAGCGCATGTACGGCACCAAGTGCCCGTTCTGCGAAGCCTCCCGCAACTCCGGCGCAGGCGAAGCCAAGGCATCCCACCGTTGCGCCTTCTGGGTTCAGCATGTGGATGTTCACGGCAACCCGATCGGCGGCGATCCGACCCCGAAGCTCTTCATTACCAGCTACGCCACCTTTGGCAAGGCTCTCCTTGACGCCGCCGAAGTGCAGGGCCGCCGTCTCGGCCTCCCCGGTCCGATTCCGTTCGCCAACCCGGGCACCGATGGCAAGATCGTGGCATTCCGCGTGAACTCCAAGTCCGGTGGCGGCTTCAACTTCACCGAAGCAACCAACTTCGACTTCCTCCCGCGTCAGTATGCCATTCCGCAGAACATCCTCGACAACATTCCGGGACTTGACCGCTTCCTCCACATCCCGTCCGAAAAGGAAATCAACGAGGCCCTCTACGGCTCCGATGCCCTTCCGGCTCAGGGTGCCGCCGCTGGCTATCAGGCTCAGGGCGCCGCTCCTGCCTATCAGGCTCCGGCTCAGGAAACTCCGGCCAACTACGGCGCTCCGGCTTACCAGCAGCAGGCTCCGGCGCCGGCTCAGCCGCAGTATCAGGCTCCCGCTCAGGAAACTCCGGCTCCGAACGCTAATCCGTATGGCGCCCCGGCAGCAGGTGCTCCGGCTAATCCGTATGGTGCCGCCGCTGCCGCTACTCCGTATGGCAGTGCAAGCGCTCAGGTTCCGCATGGCGCACGTCCTACTCCGGGCGCAGCTCCGGCAGCAGCTCCGGCCGCTGAAGCAGCTCCCGCCACCGGTTATCCGGAACCCACGTTCTAATCACGTGGTTCTTCAAGGCCTGCCCGACCAGTGCGGGCGGCCTTTTTATTCCCGTTTCCCTTTTTAAAATCGAATAAATGAATGAATCACTAAAACAATTAAGGAATTTCTTTATGGCGAAAGAAACTGTAAAAAAGGTCCCTTACATGAGTATGGGGTCCGACCTCTTCAACCTTCTCGTTGGCGGGGACAAAGGCGTGATGGGCCTGCCTTATGGCGCAATCCTCAATCTTGCTGGCGACAAATCTTCCGGCAAGTCCTTCTTGAAAAACGAAATTATCGCGGCAAACTACCACGTGAACGGCGGCGATCCGGACAAGTTCGCTTGGTTCTCGGATGACTGCGAAAGCGGCGACACCTTCAACACAGAAGCGCTTTACGGCGTGAACATTCGCCCGATTGACGACGAAGGCTACCTCCGCATCGGCAACAAGAAAGTCCAGGACTCCGCAACAGTGGAAGATATGGATGCGCACGTTTCCCTTTTCCTTGAACACTTGGACAAGCTGGACAAGGACGCGGTTGGCATCTATGCAGTTGACTCCCTTGATGGTTTGAGCGATGCCGTGAAGGAAGCGATGGAAGGCGCCCGCCTCGGTCAGCTCAAGACCGGAAATGAAGTGAAGGACAAAGGCGACTACGGGATGCAAATTCCGAAGTTCCTCAGCCAAAACTTCTTCCGCCCCAAGCACAAGAAGCTGGAAGACGCGCACTGCTCGCTCATCATTGTTTCGCAGATTCGTGACAAAATCGATTCGATGGGCTACGGACAGAAGTGGGACGTTTCGTGTGGAAAGGCATTGGAATTTTATTGCCACACCCGCATCTTCCTCCAAACGATTGCCAAGCTCGGCGTTGATGGCCGCCCGATTCAAAAGGCGGACGATCTTGTAACCGGCGCCTACGTCAAGGCAACCACATTCAAGTCCAAGACGCCTCGTCCTTACCGCACCATCTACTACTCCGTTTATTTCAACTACGGCATTGACAATATCGGCAGCAACCTCGACTTCCTCTTCGACCTGCGTGGCAAGGACGGCAAGTTCGTTGAAGGTTCCGATTCCATCAAGTGGGTTGAAGGCCACGATCTTAACAAGGACACTCTTGCAAAGTGGCTCACCGACGTTGGCGTGATGGACGAGGTGAAGGCTGCGAACAAGGCCAAGGGCGGGAACTATCAGGTCTCTATGAAGTTCCAGCAGGAGTGGCTCGCTGAACGCTTCAAGACCGACCCGGCGCTTCAGGAAAAATACATCGAATATTTCGGCCGCCAGTATACGCGCGACGAACTTATCCGCATGTGTGAAACCGACCCGAAGATGAATGCGGAACTTACCCGCCGCGTCATCGCCAAGTGGGAAGCCCGCGAAGATTCCATCCCGGTGCGCCCGAGCAAGTATGGCGGCGGCCGCTTTGCTGCGCCTGCTCCCCAGCCTGCCGAACCGAACCCGCTGGCTGAACGCCCGCTTGGCGGCGGAGAAGCTTGGGCGGCGCCTAACGAGGAGGAACCCCCGGAAGACGTTGCGGAAGGGAAGGCAAACGCTGAAACAGTGGATGCCTTTGGCGCATAACGGCGCCTATAACCGCATATAATTATAAAGGTGCCCAAATACGCGGCGCCTTTTCTTTTTGCCTTAAATCGCCGTTTTTGCGCAAAATTCCGCAATTTAAAGAAAAGTGAAAATTTTTCTCAAAAAGGGGTGTCTTTTTCAAAATACGAATGTATATTATGGACATAACGGCGCAGGTAGCGCTTAACAAGGAAAGAAAATATGGCAAACGTGATGCACTTTGAAACCAAGAAGGCGGCAGTCGCCTTCTTTCAGGACAAGATCGCCAAGGACGACAAGTGGGTTGTCGGCGCTCTTCGCACCCTCGAAAATTACCAAACGGCGGACGAGAAGGATGCAAAGGAAACCATCCATCACAATGACGTTGGCTTCCAGCCGCGTCACGCCCGTTTCTGTTCCACCGCAGCACGCTACCCGCGTCTTTACCCCGAAACGATGCGCAAGCTTCGCACCATTCTCCCGCACTACTGCGGCCAGCTGGTGGAACATTGCCGCAACAAAGGCACCGTTGTAATTGACCGCAAAACCCGTTCCGATAAGGAGGCATAAAATGTTTGAACGCAAGGACATCCGCACCCACCACGACGCCATCAACGCCCTCATCTCCAAGTACTGCGAAGAAAACGGGCTGGCGTTTGACCCCAAGTCCATCTCGTACACCGAGAATGAAATCAACTACAAGTGCACCATCCGCGCGACCGACGAAGCCGGTAATGTCTCCCTCGATCCGTGGGACAAGATGGCAATCACCTCCCTCATCGAAGGCGCCCCGGACGAAGTGAAGAACGCGCCTACGGTTATCGGCCGCTCCGTGCACCTGCTTAACGGCAAGATCGCCAAGATCCTCGGCTACAACCGCAAGCGCCCGAAATATTGCTGGCGCATTGAATACGATGGCGGAAGGGTCGTTCTCGTGCCCAACCATATGATTATGTGGCACAGAGGCTTCGCCGCTTAGGAGGTATCATCATGCGCAATATCAAAGAATTTTTGGACGCCTGGTTTGCCGCAAAGCCGACCAAGGAAGCACGCAACGGCATTGCCACGGACATTTGGTATGATTGGTTCTGCTCCACAAAGGGCCTTTTCGCCCGCACGCGCAAGTTCATCGGTCCGCTCCACCAGCTTATCAAGGCAATTCCGGAAGCAGGCGCCCTCACCCCGAGCGGGAAGAATTGCTGCCCGATCTCCGCACCGCTTTACGATCGCCTCCGCATTTTTGATGGCGATAAGTTTGTATGCGACATTGCGTTTGGCGAAGGCAATTTTGAATATCGCTTTGAGCTGGAAAACAATGATGAATACACCTATCGCGGCGATGACCACAAGGAAATGGTCGCCGCACTGATCAAAACCGTCCGTAATTATTTTGCGGCAAAAGCCGCCGCATAAGGAGTTTTTCTATGAAAGAAGCAAAAGAAGTAAACTGGGCCGAACTCCGCGAGTTCGCCGCGGCTCTTGAAGCAAAAGGCTTTAAGCAGGATCGCGACCTCACCGAGCTGGAAACGCGCCTTGATTTGGTCACCGTGAGAATTTACATTGACCGCAAGGCCAAGGGTGATTTCAAACAGATCCGTGGCTACATTCGCCTGGATTTCGTGGACTTTGGCGCGTCCCGCATCGAACGCGTCTTTGAGGTTAAGCCGTTCAAGGGCCTTTCCACCATCTATGTGGACGAATGCCTCGCCACGGCCCAAAACATTCAAACAAATATCCGGGCCGCTTTCTCCGCCGCCAGCAATTTGGTGGACCACATCGACCCGAAGGAAATTCTCAAACGGGAGGCCAACAATGGCTAATGAAGAAGAAATGAAAACCGCAATCCACAAAACTGAACTGGACATTTGCCCGGAAGATCGTCCGGGGCTCGATCCGGTGCGCCCGCTGGCGCATATCATTGCGGAAATGATTGAACGCTCGCATTGGGCACATTCCGGCATCACCTTTGAAGTGTCGCCGGGCGTCGGCCACGTTTTCTTCAAGCTCGGCGTGAGCAGCGTCTGCGTGAGCGGCTACAACCTCGCCTATCAGGTGAAGCTCTGTGTGGACCTTTTCTCCAGCTGTGGCTATTTCATGTAGGAGGCAGGCAATGACGCTCGGAGTTTTTATCGGCACCATTATTTGTGCCATCGTCGCCGTAGGCGCCATTGTCGGGTGCCTGGTGTTCCTCTACAAATCCGGGGTGGACCATTACTCAAACGATGGCGACCGTTTTGCCGGGGCATCCTTCTTTTGCGGGGTCGCCGCCGCTGCCGCGACCTTCGGCGTTTTTGCCTTAACGCGTAACATCGTGTGGGCGTTCATAATTTAAGAGGTATCAAAATGGGAATTGTTAACGAATACACACCTGCTTGCGGCTGGATCAAGTATCACAAGCGCAAGGCACTCCTTGACAAGGTGAAAACCGCCGGAATCGTTCTCGGCCTGCTTGCCGCCTACTGCGTGGCAGGCTACATCGAGGTGGGGATGTAATTATGCGTTGGCACTTTTGGAATCAGCACAAGCCGGACTTTTGCAAGCCGCTGGTCGTTTATTGGATCAACTGCGTCGGCAGCGGATTTTTTCTCGAAGGCGAATATGACCCCCGAGGCGTTTTCGTAGAATTGGATGGCACCACCCATTCCGATATGGGCGAAGGCACGCGCTGGATCTACAAGGACCAATTTGTTGAATTTCTTTCCGAATACTGGGACGACTAATATGCACAAAATCCGCGTAATCAAATTAAAAGATACCGATGATGTCGGCGTCATCGATCTCACCAAGGCATTTGCAGTGCGCAAAAAGGTCGCGCCAAATGATACGAAGGCCCCTGCGCTTGCCCTTTATTTCCCCGGGGCGCCTGCCGAAATGATCTTTCCGCAATCTTCCTACAAATTTGAATTTGTCGAAATTGCAATGGACGGCGTGGTCCACTACTCCCCGGCGGACATTGACAAGATCGTCGCCACCTTTACAATGTTGGTTTAGCCTATGCGTATTCAATTGGTTCACGTAAAAGCAGCCACGGAAGGCGACCACGTCGGAACCCTTCAGTGCCTTAACGGTTTCATCCGCAAGCGCATAATGGAACACCTCGAGAAGCTGGAAGGCGTCCAAAACGTCAAGCGCATTGCTTGGGACATCGTTTACTTCGAAACCAAGGATGGTATCAAGGCGCAAAATGTCCTTGAAGCGGTTCACGTGGTTCTCCCGATCTTTGCGGCCGAGATGGATATTTACCCAAGCTGGCTCATCCGCAACTTTTGGATTCTTTGGGCCATCGCATTTGGCACTTGCCACCTGCTCGATACTATTGATTACTACCTTGACGGCGGCACTTCGATCATCACAGGTCATTGGCTGGCAGGCCTCGCCGTGGTAGGCATCTCGCTCGCCAACTACGTGTTCCAAAGAAGGCGCTATGAATTCCGTGCGGAATTTGTCCGTAAGCAATGCGCAGCACAACTCAAAAAGCATTTGGAAAAGGAGGCCGAAAATGGCAGTACAAATAATGACAATTGATCCGCGTGCCGTCATTCAGGCGCACGAAGCCAAGGCGCATCGAACCCCGTTCTTTACGCCGTATGACTGCACGGAGGACAGGGATGACGAATCCACCTACCCGACTATGGAAGTGGATGGCTATGGCGAATACTACCACCGCGATGAGGTGGACCCGTTTGTTATCAGGCAAAAGGCAAACCTCTATCATTCGCGTGCGCTGGCAGCCCATTACAAGGCGCACCTTTTCTCGGCATTCGATTCCCTGATGCCGGGCGAATATCCGCGTAACATCAACACCCGCACCTTTGCGACGCCGAAGGCAAGACGAATGCTTCCGACCAGCGAATGGATTGACATTTGGCTGAAGGTTGAACGCAAGTGCCTCGATTACGCCGAACTCCTTGACAAGGCGGCCGACAATGTCTAGCGCCTACCCGGACATGCCGGAAGATTATGCCCCGTTTGCCGAGCCGAGCAATCACCGGGAATTGAACCTGCTTGCGGAAGAAAACGCGGCTGCTATCCCTATCGAGAAGTTGTATCCCCTGCCTAAATTTCACGTGCCGAGTCCGGGACGCTGCTATGCGCCGTGCGGCTTTTGTGACTTCTACGCGTCCAACATGTGCTCGGAATGCGAATATGGTCCTACATGCGAAGCGGAAATGCGCGGCTTCCACAGCTTCTGCGTTGGCGGGGATCTCACGCAAGACGAGGCAATCAAATTTGCCGATAATGTCCGCCGCAAATGGGAGCGCCAGGAAGTGCAAAAAGTTCATCCCCGGACTTGGCCTTGGCATTTATTTTTTAAGCGCCTAGGGCAGCGTTTACGCGCAATTAAATGGGCATATATCATGTGGCGCTGGAGGCGCGGCGCCGAAAAGCATTCAAGGAGTAAAAAATGACCTACGAATACCTCTACGCAAATTGGGAAAGCATTGCATTTGTCATTGTCTTTGGCGCGATGTTTATAGGCGCCACCATCTTTGGGATTAGAGATACCCGCCGAGAACGTGCCAAGGCAAGGGAAGAGGCGGAAAACAAAAGGCGTGAAGGGTCTTACCGCGTCATCCGCACGAAGGACAAGATGTATTGGGTGCAGCAATTCGTGTTTGACTACCCGGACAAGCAGTATTATCCGCCCAACGATAAAAGCGGCGGCAACGCCTATTTCAAGTGCTGGCATTGGAAGTTCTTGTCCGGATATTCGTATAAGATTTCAGCCATCCAATATCTCGAGCGTGCGATGCAGGCGGATGTTTCCGATGCCAAGCGTAAGGCGATGGAAGCCGCAATTGAGCGCGAGCGCCTGGAGAATTTGAAGGTGGCGGAAATAGTTGACTACAAGATCACAGATACCGAATATCTTGCCCTATTGAAGGATAGGGCGGAAGGAAAACGTTTATGAGCCACGTCCAAGATCTTTATAGGCAGGAAGCGCTGGGAATAATTTCATCCAGGGAATTTGACCGCCGGTTTGACGATGCGGTTGAACAAGACCTGATTGACAGCAGGGCCGAAAGGGATCTTGATGCCGAATACGAGGCATATTGCTCGCAGGCATACGAAGAATATTGTCAAGACATGCTCAATTCGATGACCCCGCACGAACGTAAGCACGCCCTAAACCCGAGGCGTATGGATTTGAAGGGCGGGCACCGCCACAACTGCCTCAAGAATGCAATCGCAAGAAGGCACCACAAGTAAGGAATAAGTATGCCCCAGCCTATCCGCTATACCAATGAGCAAAAGTCCCGTATGACTATGAAGCTCGCCGCAATGAAAAGCGGCCAGCGTTTTTTGTTAAACAAAAACGACCTCGAAAACAGTCTTGAGGTTAAATTCTTCCGGGGAAAGAAGAGCTGCCGTGTCGAGGCGCTCTACAGCGGCCTGATTGTTGCGAAGGCGCCAAATGAAACGGCGCTGGTTGGCAAAATCATTGATGCGCTTGGAACTTGGTCCAAGGTGCTGGAGGCCCATTTTGAGAAGGCAACCGCAAAATAAGGAGTAATATATGAGTCAACACGATGCCTACAAAAGGAAGATTGAATCCCGCGCCGCCGGGATTATCAAATCCTTAGGCATCACCCTGACCAAATCGGCAAAGTGGGTGAAATGGAAGGATACCGGAAAGGAGTGCTACCTGATTACATTCCCGTGGGGCTCAAAGCTGGAGGATCTGCGCAAGGCGGAAAAGGCGATGAAAACCGCATTCCGGGCGGCCGTGGTCAAGGCCACGGAATACGAGGCAAATATGAACCTCAACTACCACCCCTCATATATCACCGTCACCCTAAAACACGACTATCCGGAAGAAAAAGATAAGAAATCCATTAAATGCGCATAAACGGCGTTTTAAGGCGAGAAAATAAATAGGCAGGTAAATACCTGCCTTTTGTATTTGAAGCGATTCTAGGCGCGTTTATGTGGCGGGAATCCACAGCGTAGACACTTTCGTGATGTTATTGTAGCACCAATCGTCCGGTTCCGGGGTCCCGTACCAAGATTTCGATACGCTCACCGCCCTTTCGATTGCCCACGCCTTCGTTGCCCGGTAGCCTGCCTGATCGCGGAGGCCAAGTCTCAAGGCGCGATTCGTATGCCAAAAGTCCAGGGATTCGCCGTAGCCTAGACAATCGTGCATCCACCACAAGGCGCGTTCTTCAAGGCTGCCAAGATTCGGCACATACCAGTCAATTATGGGAGGACCGCTTCTTCCGTCAAACAAGAAGTGCGGCGCCGTCTCCACGCGCAAGGTGCCGTCATCGAATCGGAAGTCCGCCGAAACTCCTCCCTGCAGGTCATAACGACGCTTCAGGGATTTCAGCGGGACCAGCTCAAGAAGATGCTCGGCGCCGCGATGGAAGTCAATGCCATAACACGCTATCATTTTGATTTCCCTGCCTTCAATGCCGCCTTATAGGATTGTTCGCGGCGGAGGTATTCTTCCTTGCTGATTTCTTCCATAGAGTCCGCCGTTTCGGCGTAGAAGCGCTCGCACGGAATTACGTTCCCGTCCGGGTCCACAATCTTGATAACATGCGTTGTATCGAAGCAGCCGACCTCGGCGTTCACGGAGTCAAATTGCTGTGCATAGACCTTGTAGGGCTTCGCCTTGGGGTAATACGGCAGCGTAATCGGTCCGATGATTTCGTCCACGAGCTTGGATGCCAGCCCGCTGTGCCAAGAAGTTTCGGTCCCGTCATCTTCAACCTCAATCAAGGTGACGCGGTCAACATCATTGAAGGTAACGGTGCCGTCCGGGTAGACATCCTTGAAGAGCCCGGACATGCGGGAATTTTGGTAGGTCGCCTTGCCATCCTTATCGCCCCAGCAGCATTCGATCCAAACATCCGGGGTATCCTCGATGGTGGTGAGCGGCTTGCCATCAATCAGGCGGTTCAAGATTGATTTGGTGATTCCGATGGAGCAGCCGCTGTGGCCGTCGTCGCAAAGGGAGCGGAAAGCCTTCAACGCGGATCTGTAGCATCCGGCGCCGTAGCCATCTTCTTTTTTGCAGGCGAGTTCAACTTCCCGCTCCGCCCAATCGGACATTGATTCATAGAGGCGGTGTCTTGGATGCTTCTTCAGGTCAATAAGGCGGGAGAGGCGTTCATCCAATGCGGAAAGGGGACGGGGTTTAATCATGTGAATATGCATATCACTATTATACCTTTTTTATAAGGGACATTTCACCCCGGGGAATTATTTTTGGCCGCGGGTCATTTTTCCCTTGATAAAGGACACATCAATGGCAACGCCATTGACGAGTTTATACAAGGAGCTCAGTTCGGCGTTATGGGCGGAGGCCTGCCTAACCATTTCGGTTTTTATTTCGTCCACCGCTTTTTCCATAGAGGTTTTGACCTCGGCGATTTCCTTAGAGGTAGCTTCCTTGATTTCGGCGATTTGCGCATCCACATTACTTTTCATAGTGGTCACTGCCTCCTTGATATTTTCGATTTTATTGCGGTGCTCCCGAAGGACTACCACCACAATGACAATCGTGGCGATAATAAGCAGCGCGAGGGTTACTGCGAGCGGGAGTCCCAACTCGCGGCTGGTCTCAGCAATGACCGGTAATGCTTCCATTTTCATCTCCTATAAACTGGAACCATCTTAATAAAGAAACGTTGGGCGAGATTGGAACCCGTTGATCATACAAAAGGAAGTTATTTTATTCTGTATTCCTTCGCCTGGCGCACCCACATGGGGAGGCAGCGAACGAATAGACACTTAGACTACATCGGTACCATCAGCGTAAATCCACTTTGTACCCTGCCAGTAGATAGGTTTTCCTAGTGTGGTATCGAAGTACTGGTATCCTATATCAGTCGAGCCATTAAGTGCCGGTCGTTGGGTTGAGTCGCCATGTACTGGGTCAAGCAGATTTCTAGCTTTGTTTGTACTTAGTAGTGCGAAGTCTGAATCCGCTATAAGTGCGATTGGACTTACGATCGAGAAATCTCCGTTGCAGCACAATATCTTGACGAATACGCGAGGTATATGATCTGCAAGTGGAGCACCCATGTACATGTAGATATTTATGTAAGCATTGTTGTCTGAATCAGTTACAATCTCGTAATACAGCTGCTGATCGGACTGCCTGACTGGCCATTGTGCACATAGCGTGACATACATGTTTCCGTTGTCTCTTCTAATATATGTGAGAGACGCTATGACACACGCATAGTTCCGATAACCAGTCGAGACAAGCCCTGAAACGAACGCCAGCACCCCAGACGCCCCGTTGGTCAATGGCACGGAAGTCAGTATTTTTGTGTATCGTGTCCTAGCTCCAGCGGAGTCCGAACCGAAAGACTTTACAGCCATCGCCTCACTCTGATTAACCCATGCCGTCCCGTCCCATAGGAGGCGCCTGCCCAAATCCCTGACATAGACGCTCGTTCCAGCTGCGTTACTTAAAAAAGACGGCAAGGACGCAACGTCTTGAACGCTATCTGTGTTTACTATTTCCACATGTACTGCTGCGGCCGTGGACCCGTTTATGTTAAGTCCATTGGGAGGGATGCTGTCCTGATCGATAACAAGCTTTTTGTAAGTTCCGTATTTGGAAGTCAAGAAATTTGGAACGCTATTTCCGGAATAAGCTATGCCATTGATATAGAGTTCAGCATTTCCGTTCATGTAGAAGAACGAAGCCTCAGGATTGTCGTTTTGTGCCGTGATAGCTCTAATGACGCAACCTTCGAACACGACTTTGGACGTACTCAGGACGAAGAAGAGACTCGAACCATCAGGGACAGTGCCTACTTCGAAGTTGCACTTAAAGAAGGTTGTATATAGGTTGACGCCGTCCAGCGTTATAAACTTGGACGGAACATCCGAGGTCCACCCACATGTGTCGAATGACATGCGTCTTGTGCCGTGGAGAATGATGCCGGTATCTTTTGACCTATAGAACTTGCAATGGCTAAACGATGCGGTGCTGCCATACCATTCGCAACCAATAACGTTACTTGAAAAATTGCACTGCGTGAAAATGCAGTCCCAAGCGATGTCAGTATCTGGTACTTTGACGCCGCAGTCAAAATAGCTGAACACACAACGTTCAAAATACAACTGGGCAGCATCGTTAGACAGCAGAAGACCCACTCCTTTAGGACTCGAGGAAGTTCCCCCGGCTAGGGATATGTCTTTAAGTTCAACGAATCTTGATCCGGGAATAGAGAAAATGCAGGATGCGCCGTCGGCAATTCGCAGCACTGTTGGCGCTTGCGGGCCGATGCCTATAACGTGCTTTCCACTATCTAAAATTATGTCGCCAACAATGTACACCTTGTCACTCAACATGACGTAGTCGGATGCTGCCAACGCCGCTTCGAAAGCAGCGGTATCGTCCGTTGCGCCATCGCCTTTTGCGCCGAACATTTCGGGTGTGACAAAATTTACTTTGAACCACTTGCCGTTATGATTGGCATAAAGTGCGTCATCAGGGGCATTGCCACAGGCTCCGATATTGTTGCGGGCCTGCAATTTTTCAGCATCGGTGAAGCCGCCGGACTCCGGATCGGTTTGGTCAATGTTTACGCATACCTTATTGTTGCTTGCCATAATACTACCTCATTACGCCGTAGCCGCTGCCTGCTTGGCAGGATAGCGATCTTCAGCCTCTGTCAGCGCCTTTATCATCCATTCCTTAACATTCTCCAGCCCCGGGATCTCAATGCTTCCAAGCAGCTTGATCGCCGACTGGAACAATCCGTAATCGATATAGGGAAGCACTCCCATATACTCGCTGAAGTCCGTGCCTTCGTGGTCGTCCATCGCCTTGATAAAATCATTGATGATAACTCGCCCAATGTATTGATTCCATTCCAGCCCGGTCACGCCATTGGAGCGCTCGTATACGCCAGCCTCCTCGCCGTGAAAAATCGTGGACATCTTTTCGCGATTGTATGTAGTGAGCATCATTCCTCCTTAAATCACGTATTCCTTGTTATCGGAAGTCTTAACCTTCAGGTAGGTGCCATCAACCTGCGTTGCCTGAGCGATGGTGACCCACTGCGAAATGTTATTGCCGGATTCCGCCATACGCAAATCCTTCTTGGAAGTTGTCCCGTCGTATTGCACGATCTTGGTGCTTCCGGAAGAGGAGCCCTGGCAGCTTGCCACAAAGCGATACGTGGTATTTGCGGAGAGCTGGAGCCCGCCGTTGTTGTGCACATACTTATGCCCGTAAATACCGGAGCCGGAAGAGGTCTCGCCCAATTCCGTAAGCGTCACATCGCTATTGCTGCACAGCTGGTTGTTGAACCCGCCATCGTAAACCATACCGCCCCAGCTGAGAGAGTCGGTGGGGTTATTGTCGTAAATGGTCCATTCCGTGATCGTGCAGGCCAGCGAAGGCTGAACTTCTTGGAAGACGATGCTTTGCTGACCGATAGTGAATCCGGGGTTGGGGAATAGGCTGTTGTAGGTTGCGGATGCCTTCAACGACGGGTTGCCAAGATCAACAAACGGATCATTGGAAGGTTCCGGCATCGTGCGCTTGCCGTTGCGGATTTGCAAATAGAAACGCGGCGCCGTGGGGCGTTCGTTGTATTGGCTATTCCACGGGCCAATCGCATAGTTCAAATACGGAACTTCCGGGTCCTCCGACGGCTCGGCAGTGTAATGATTGAGCGTCGTGGTAGGATCGCTCATATCAAGTTCATGTCCGTCATAGGTGATGTTTTCCACTGCGCACGAGAAACGCGGTTCCGCATTCAAGAAATTATTTGCGCCATATCCCGGAATGGATGCAAGACTAAGATTGGAGGTTCCGTGAACCGAATTAGGGACATATAACGTCGCGTAGTACACCCTATCCGAACGCAATTCCGTGATTTGCGGATTGCGGTTACGAAGCGGGTATTCATTGATGCCCGCCACAACGTCCACCGGGCCGGTGTCGCCAACATACGTGGTGGAGCCGTGTTCCGCATCGCCTTCGGGGTAGGAATATTCATACAGCGCCAGCATAATCTTCGACTGGGTGTAATTCTGCATTGCGAAAATGCCGAGCAATGTATGGGAACCTGCATCATCCGAGATGGTGCGAATATCGTGGTTAATAGGAATTGTAAACGCCTGGCACAACATCCCGGCGCCATTCACCAATGTAGATACGGAAGAGTCGGCAAAATCGCTTACGCCGGAGATATTCGGGAAGTCAAAGTTCGTGGTGATTTGGGTGTCCAAATCGTTTGCCAGCTTTTCAACGGTTTCCACGACATTTTCAATTCCTTCATACCCTTCAATTTCAAGGGCGTTTGCATCAACCCCGGCGCTTTCATTGAATTGCAGGCCCTTGCCGAGCTTGATTTCAATTCCGAGGTTCGAATCAAACTGCAAGCCCCTGCCAAGGCGCACCTGAAGACGCTTATGGGACTCGTTGGTCATTTCAAGACCGGCCGCATAAAGCGCCTCATACTTGAGTTTCGGTATTTCGTCGCTATCGTCCAGCGCAATTCCAATGCCGTCCCCGCCAGCAAATTCCAAGCCATCGGCGGGATTGAAAGGATAAACATCGGATCCAAGAACAATACCGGCAAGCCAGCCGCTCAAGCTATTGAGTTTTGCCTTTTCGGCGCCAGTGATGACACCGGCCACGCCATCGCCCGATCCGCTGCTAGGCTGCGCATACGGGATGTGGACAATCTTATTGCCATCCGGGGTGAGCGGGCTTTGGGAGTCCGGCATTTGGACACCTTCAATGACATTGTCCTCGCCGCCTCCGCCACCTTCGCCTTCAGTAACCCCATTGATACGGAAAATAGCGCAACGAAGGATGGATGCGGTAAACCCGTCGCTGGATCCGGCGGTAATGGCAAGGCCAACCGCTGTGTTATCCTCGGTAATGCGAAGGAGGCCGCTAAACGAACATGTAAGCGGATTCCCCACGCGGGTCCGATCCAATTCAATCAAGGCGCTATTGTCGCTGAAGGCGGCTTCAACCGCCTGAATTTCATTTCCGGTACCTACGCGCTGGAACTTCAAGTTGAAATTCCAAAAATAAACGCCGCGGGAGAGAACGAAGTTGCCATCGGTAACCGTAATATCGTCCCCGGTATGATCGCCGCGGGACGCAATCGGAATTGCGTGGCTGGTAGTGTCCTGAATGGTTACACCGGCGCCATCGCCTGCCCCTTTCCAAAAAGAAGGGACAGCTCCGGCACCGCCGCCAAACGGAACATTCGTGAGCGTAACGGCGTGGTTGCCATCCACAGAGGTAGCGCTGACAGAGAGGACCACCATCTTCCCGGTGACCTGCTCCTCTTCAACCGTGTAGGTGAAATACGAGAATTTGGGCTCGGCGCCCATCACCATCAAATTGGCAACAGTTTGAGATGTGCCGCTGCCAACCACCATCAGGATTGCCTTATATGCCCCGCCCGTAATCTTCCCATAATCTTCATCCGAGATGCCGGAAGTAATGGGGTCGGGGTAGGCAAGTTTCAGTACTTCCGTTTCGGTCAGGGAAGTATAGCCGTAGGTCCAATTAGCATCATCGGAACGCGGAACATCGGCCCACCAAAAACCGGTGACACTGCTATCGTTGGTAAACATAGTGGACGAGAAGCGAAGCTTGTCACTTCCAGTCCACGCCGGATACATATACTTGTCGCCCTGGCCTTGAACCATTTTAACAACGGGGATCTTCCCCGCTGCCACAAGAGCCATAATTTTCGAACGCTTGGTGCCCCCCGAAATCACGACTACGGGAGAATCGCCAATCGGAAGAACATCCCCGCCAGCCGTCTTATAGAAAAGGGTCTTATCCTCTTCGCTCCAGCCGGTTTCATTGGGGAACAAGTCGTTGATCAGGCCGGTACGGTTGGGCCTTGCAAGTTGCAGCTGTCTTGCGGGAACATGTATTGTCTCTTTCTCAGCCATTTACGCGCTCCGAATATAATGTTTCTACCATTCAAAAATACATTATAATCGGAGAAAAGAACACTCTTACCACGCCTGCGTCGCCGCCATAACCTCGTCGCGGACCTTATAAACCGTGTCCAGCGCTTCCTTGATTTTTCCGGCGAACGCATTCATAGCATCGAACTCCAATTCCACGTGCGTGCCTTGACCCGCCATATCGCCCTGACCTGCCGAGGTAGGCAATTGTCCGATAAACAGCGGTCCATTGCCGGAGCCGTTCTTGACGTGGAGTCCGAATTTGTTCAGCAGGTCGTTCAGCTTTTGCTTGCGCTCGCCGCCATCGCCGCAAATAGGCGCCAGCGCATCCGCAAGCAGCCACAGCTCGTGAATCAAATCCATCACGGACCACTTGTCCGCATCCACGAATTTCGGATAGCGGGGAATTTGGTTGCGGGCCAAGTCATACATGTATTGCTGCCCGGTGGACGGATTCACCGCGTCCACGCGCTGTAACGATGCAAGGCTGGGCCATTCGGCGCCAAACATTACCCCGGGGTTCGGCACCTCATACACGGAGCAGGTTTCGCTCGGGAAGATATAGGCGGTAAACGTCTCGGATCCGCGGGAGATTGTGTCCGTGGTTGCGTGCTTGCAGGTTGCAATATATTTCAAGGCGCCTGCCTGAATGGTATGGTCCGCAAAGATGACGCGCGAAGGGTCATCATTCTTGTAATAGATGTGGTAGGACCCCTTGATTTTGGTATACGAGGCACGGAAGGCATCCAGCGGGACAATTTCATAATTCCACGGATACAAGCCTTTCAAGTCGCCATAAATGCCCAATGCGGCAAACAAAGGCTCACGCCCGCCATCACACTTGCGGCCCAATTCGCCATCCGCATCAACCGTAAAGGACATGTTCCCGGCGGCGCCCGTGTAGAACGGGTTGCCATCGGTCACATAGGTAAGATATTGTCCGATGTAGCAGTAAAGACTGAAATTATCGGGGTTGTCAGAATACAGCTGGTAAGGGTTGAATACCGACTGATTCTTTTCGCTTGCCTCGATAAAGTCCTTCAACGATGCCAGCGATGCATCCTCCGCCAGTTCCTTGTAGGTGGTGAGAAGATACTGGGACAGCGGGGAATAGTTCTCGATCGTCCCGGTGACATATGGGACAGCCTTCTTTTCAAAATAGAAGCGGCTCAGTGCCACGAGCGCATTACGATAATTGGCAAATTCAGGCAACGAGCCTGCCACGCTGCTGCAAATCTCGATGGCGGCGCTGCGCTCCTCTTCCATATTCATCCAGGCGCGTCCAAGCGCCCAATCCCAATCCCCGGCGAAATCCTCGTAGCCTGCCTCGGATAAGCGGGCATCTCGCAAGGCGGTTGTCTCCGGGGAATTCATTGCGGCGACGAGTGCAAGGAAAGTCTTATCCACCTCCGCAAACTTTTCCGCATAGGCATCTTCAACCAATTTGACGGGGAAGCTCACGTTCTCATCCGTGTCGAGCTGGTTGAAGGTCCTGCCGATTTTAAGCGGGGCGCCTCCGGGATAATCGGTATTACGCGTGCCAAAGCCAAGCGTGAAGGCTCCTCCGGTCAATTTGCTGGAGGCGCCGGAAAGCAGGTCATTTGCGCTTATCGCGTTGGTATAATTGCTCTTCCAATAGGCATACGCCTTCTTCATAGCGTTACGCGATGCCGGGGTGAGCACATCCCAAGTGGTTGGATCGTCGTAGCTGAAGTGGCTCAGGATATACGGCCAAGAGTATTTCACCTGATCGAATATAGGGACCGGCATCGGCGCATAGTTGGCGGGTCCGGGGATCGGGTTGTCCGGCAGCGGTTTCTTGTAGTAGTATTGGCAGGTCACCTGTGGGCAAATGCTATCGGTCAGCGGGAGCCAAATCTCCTTCATATAGAGCCAGCCCCAAAACTGCGTGACCTGCGCTATGTAGGCCTCGAAATGCATCATTCCATTCGTCATAGAAAGCAATGCATAGATTGTCCCCTTGATTGCGTTCTTGATGTTGGAGGAGATGTCGGCGCCTGCCGTCACGCCTTGGCCTGCCAAAACCGCCAGCATATCCCAAAGCATCCAGTAGTTTGCCTCGCCTACATAGCGGCGCAAGACGGGGTTTGCATTCAATATCGCAAGGGCGTCCTTCGCAATATCAAACGAAAGGCTAAGATCCACGCCTGCATTCACATCCGTCAGCTTGGACAGAATTTCCTTGTATTTTTCAACGATCTTGTCGCACTGCTTTTTCAGCTTGTCGATAACCTTGTCGAGCTGCTCAATGACATTGGCACGCCCCTTGATTGCATACTCCAGGGCGAAAAACATAGTATCATAAACCGTGCACGCCTGATCAATAACGTGCCCGACATATTTGTTATCGCGGTAGTCCTCCTGAGCCGCCTGGTCATCGACGAAGCGCTCATCCGGGGTATTCGAACTGAAAAGGCCGCCTAAGAAACTCATCTATGCATATCTCCACGGCGCATGAGGAACGAAACGTAGTTGTAAATGTGCTTACAGCAGGTAACGATGTTTTCGGGGTTTGCCTTGCGCCCGGTCTTGGAAGGCTTCTTGGTGAAGCGGGTATACAAGGAGGCGCCCATCTTGAAAAGGGGCTCGTTGTTGCGGAAAACGTAGGTCGCGCAGTTGCAATCCACCTTGCAAGGGCTGGAAAGGGTATAGGCGCCGTTTCGATCCTTGCCGAGCTTGATTGTTACCGGATGGACCCCGCCCGATTGGGAGCGGACCGTGGCCGTGAAGGTTTTCGCGGTCTTGTCCTTGTCCTCTGTTGCCTCGGACTTGACAATTGTGCCGCCGACATTGGAGCCATAGAGCTTGGTGTAGTTGTTAAGCAGGCCGCCAAGGGTCATGCGCGACGTTACGCCTTCATTGATTTGCATACTTTCATTGGCTTCCATTATTCGCCTCCTTTCACATATCCTTCATTGGTATAATACATATCGCCCTTTACGGCGGTATACTTCAAGGACTTGTCCGATGATATGTAGCCAAGCATCACGGTGCCTTCGGCATCCATATAATACGGGGTCCCCTTTTTCACACTGATGGTTCCTTCGGTCCCGCCGCTTTCGGAGCTGGCGCCGGTTGGCGCGGGCAAGTCATCCGCCGTGGGCGCCTTGTTCAAAACCTGAGCCACATCGCTCTTAAACAAATTCCATTGGTTGATAGCATCCTTGCTATTGCACCACATTGCAGGGCAAAGCTTCCCCGTGATTTGATGATGCATAATCAGGTTGGTCAGCGGAATGCTAAACTCGTCCAGCAGCCACGCGACAAGCGCCACAAGATTTTTATAGGTGGCATCGGGGAAATAAAAATCGTTGTCCATATAGGCGTTTCTCCGGCGGCTTACCGGGGTACGCTTTGCGGAACATGTTTCAATGTTGATGGTGTTATAGTTGCCTGCGACGCCTGCGTGACTGCAGGAGAGCGGGCTATCGGGGAAGAAACTAATGTGCTCCTCGCTCGGCTTGGAACCGGTGGCGGCAAGGCAGCCGTATTTCTTCGGATCGACGCCTTCATAGATTCCGGTCGCGTCGATGATGTAATGGGCATTGCAGCGCGTTTTCTTTTCGCGGGCCGCCCAATCCTTGTACACGCCGAGGGCGGATCCGCCTTTGCCTCCGGACCCGGTGAAATGGACAACCACGTACTCAGGCGCCGGCGCCATTTTTCCGCGGCCCCAGCGTTGGGTGTGCCAGTCGATTGAGAACGCGTGTCTTATGCTAGGCTTTTCAACGGTCATACAATCAATATACTATTTTTTGGGGTCGGGCGGAAAGTCCTTTATTGGGAGGATAACGGCCTCCTCATCTTCCTTATTGTAGCGGATACAATCAATTGGGAGGAACTCGTGGTTGTAATAGATATACATGGTTGTCCCGTGGGGCATCATGTTTAATTTCTTTGTCATATCTTCCGCTGTCATACGCCGAGTTCACTCCTTATGCGGGCAATTTCGTGGGGCTCGAGATCGCCGACATCACGCTTCTTTCCGTTCGGCTTTGTTCCGAAATCCTCGTACGCGACGGACACGCGTACTCCCATCAATGCCAATTCCTCGGCGTATTCGCGTGCCTTGTTCTGTGCATCCTTTTCCGGATCGAAGAAGAATATCACCTCGCGCCAGTTGGTAAGTGCCAAGATTTGCGATTTTTTGCAACCGGTGCCAAAAGTTGCCACCGCGCCGGGACCAAATTTCCACACGTCCACAACGCCTTCAAGGACAACGACCTTGTCCCCGGTAGCAAGGTGCCCCGCGTAAACCGTGTCCTTGTAATGCATCAGCGCCTTTTTGATGGGGCACACCTTATAGCGCTCGATGCCATCGACCCCGGTTACGTCGCGGCCTTGGAAGGATACCAAATTTCCATCCAAGTCATAAATGGGAATGATTATGCGATTTCCATAATTCAGTCCCTCAAACTTATCAAACGGGCTGGTCCCGAGGATGCCATATCGCTGAACGATATAGTCCGGATCCAGCCCGCGTTTCAGGAGGTAATTGCGATGATATGGCAAAAGGGCGCGTCCCGGCAATGTCAAGGTGTCGGCATATTTAGGTGCCTCCTCCCTGATGATGGCAGGGCCGCCGCAATTGCGCATAGCCTGCGCTATAACGGCGTCATTTGCGCCGGATAAGGCTTTCAGCGCATCAATGCCTTTTCCGCCTTTACAGCGCCAGCAACGGTAATGTAATGAGTATTTATGGAAGCTGCCGTGGTTGCTCGGGTCGTCACAGAAAGGGCAGCGAACGGACAAGCCGTTCCTGGTCGCATTCTTTCCCTCGGTTGTATAGGGAATCCTTAACTCATCGAGCAGCCTAGCGGTATCCATTAAATGTCCAAAGCAAATGCGTAGGTGATCGGGACAATCTTGGTAGTCACTCCGCCCTTGGACCACTGCGTCTTCGGCTTTTCAACGTCCTGTTCCTCACGGGCATTGAAATACGGATGGATGAGCGCGTTGACGGTTTCCTTGTCCAGCTGGCGCGTCAAGGCAAAACGATAGGTCGTGGTGGCGCCGCCATCGCAAACCTTGCAGGAGGCGGACACTTCGGAGAGGATGCCCTTCACGGGGAGTCCATCAAACGTGATGGTGCATTCGCTGTCTTGCGGGAGCTTTGCGGACCAGGCATCATCGGTCTTGGGAACCTTGCCAAAATGATTCCAAAGGGTCGGCTGACCTTCTTCCTTGATGGTGAAGGTAAGCTTTTCGTAGACGAGGAGGTCTTCCTTCTTCGTGAATGCCTGATAGCCGGTCAGGCTGCCGAGAGTTTCAATGTGCATTTGAATTTTCCTTTTTATTGAAGGTTATGCGGTTTTATACGCTTTTTTTGAAGAGAAGCTGGTGACGCGGCTTATCGGAGAAACCAATGTGAATCCACTTGATGTCCTCGGTATCCTTCCCGGTCGGGGTGTAGATAATCACCTGATCAACCGGGCTCGAAAGGGTGGAGACCCACTTGCGGCAAAGGGTGGCGAGTTCCAGCATACTCTTTTTCGTGTTCTTGGAAGGCTTGATGTCTGCGGCCATACCTTTACGATGGGCGCTGGTCTTGCTGCCGCCTACGGCAGCGTTTACGGCGGCGGAACGATAGCCGGAAGTAACACGGATGCCTTTGCCGAACTTCTCGCGGAGCGCATCCAACAAGAGCGCCGTATCGCGCAAGGCTGAAAATTCCTCCCACGTCTCCGGATGGTTGGGGAGGTTTTGGGAGGTGGTTGTCATTTCCTTGAGGGAAAAGAATTTAGGTAATTGCATCTTAAACGTCCTTTGTGGTTGGATCCCAAAAATACTTGTGCTGCTGAAGCTGGCAGCAATAGTTGTCCTGAGGGTGACGAATGACGAAGTCCGGGATATGGCTCATAGTCACCTTGCCGAAGCTCGGGCTAATGTAGATGGGAATGTAAGGATTCAGGCGGGCACGGACATTTACCACGTCCTCGAAATCGTCATCCGCCACGACGCACTTCACAACGTCCCAAGAGCGGAGGACATCGAGGTTGGCCGGAATCATCTTGTCCAGCATTTTCGAGCTGGAGCACTTCCAGTCCATAATGAAATGAACAATGCTGGCGCCATCCGCCAAGGAGGCACGCCAAGCGGCCATCTCGGCAAGAGGCACGGCGCCGTTGGTTTCAAAGTCAATCGCATAGCCTGCCCCGAGAAGCATATTCGAAAGGATCTTCATCCAAGGGACATTTTCGGGGAGGAGCGGTTCGCCGCCGGTAATGGTCACGTGGCGGATAAAGTTCCCCGAGAGCTTGGAGATTTCAAAGAATGCCTCTTCCGGTTCCAATTCAAGGAGCGGGCGATTGTAGAGGCGGGAGTAGGCTGAAGGGTTCCAGCTTTCCGGCGTATCGCACGGATAAGCGCAACGCAAATTGCAGCCATAGGTGCGGAGGAAAATGGTAGGGCGGCCTGCGTGGTAGGCTTCGCCATCAATGGACCTGAAGATGTTGATAATTTTGAGTTTGGACATTTTTATCCTTTCCGGTTAAGATATGAAAAATATACGGAAATAAAGGCGCCCTTGTGGGGCGCCTTTAAATGATTGGATTCCGGGATCGGCAGGCTTCGAACCTACACTCCCCGCCGCTCGCAGCCTTGCGGCTACCGTTGGCGATTAACCAACTATCTTTCGTCCCTTGACGGGGTCGCTACCAATTAGATCACGTCCCCGAAACCCAAAACGAAATGTCCCCGCCCGGACTTCCACCTTTATGTCCGGTTTTTGGCAACGCTAGCTCTTGCAGGGCGAATCGGGCGCCGGGATCAGCGGCTACCCCTCGCGGGGACAAACTCATTAGGACTGGGCAAGGAGAGCCGTGATGCGGCGCGTGAGAACGTCCTTCGCAGCGGTAAGGGCTGCGATGTATTCGCGAATGAAATCCGCATCTTCGTTCTTGTCGGCGCCTTCGCGGCCAACCGCTTCGTCAAGGTTTTCCTTCCAGTGATTGATCATGTCAAACAGAATGTCGCGTTCCTTGGCAACCTTCACGAGCTTTTCGCTCGGGGTGTCTACGTGGTCCTTGGTAGCTTCGCCGAGAACCTGGCGAAGAACATCCGGGATGCACTTGGGACCACGCATAGCACGGAGACGGCGCTTGTCTTCTTCCGGCGCGATCGGGCGCTGGGATTCATCAGCAGGCACGCTCTTGTTTTCGGCTGCTTCGGTCTTTGCATTCATGTTAGATTCACTCATTGATTTACCTCTTGATTTTTGAATTTGTTATTACGGCCGGCTGGTCTTGAGCCAGCGTCAAAGCCGCCCCATTATGGAAGTGGGAACGGGACCCGCTCGCGGCGCTTCCATTCGCCGCCGGGCTACCTTACCACTAGGCTACGGCCGCATTAGATTATACGGAGCTGGTTCCCACAACTTCGCGCTTTTCGCGGCCGATTGTGCGCTTGCGCAGCCACATCAATGCTTCTTCGAGCTTGGTGATGGCCATAGCGTTTTCACGGCAGGAGAACGGGCTGTCTTGGAAACCCTGAAGGCGGCGGATCACCATCACAATGGCATCTTCGTTGTTGATGCCGTTGACGCCCTGCTCCTTGATCGGACCTTCTTGGAAATGGACCTTGGCGAGCAGGTCGGTTTCCGGGTTGAATTCCGTGTTCGGGGGCAGCTTGCGGGTCACTTCAAAAGTGCTCGGTGCATAGGTCTGCGGATTGGCTTCTTCGAATACCTGCGTGTAATTGGAGGTGAGCAGGTCGTGTTTCGTTTCTACCATAGGTTTCATGTCGATTCCTCTTGTTGTTTGATAGTGAAAATTTCGGCAGGCTCTTCGGGGACGGGAACGGAGTAGTGGCCGACCTGATTAAAGTCGCCACACGGCGGGCGCTGCTGGTCTATGATAATTTCGATGTGATTGTTTTCATCCACAGAAATCGTAAAAACCAAATCATTGCGCTTGTCCTTGTCAAAATGGACAATCACTTTGAGTCCTCCTTCTTATAGCGGGAGTAGCCGTAATCGGTGTATCCAAAGAAAAAGCCAAGAATATGAAGATTCACATCCAGGCAGTTGTCCTTCCCCTTCACGGCGCCGTTGGTGTCGCATTGAAAGTGAAAGAGATGCTGCGGATAAAAGTTGAGGGAGATAACGCGCCTGCCAAACCACAATTCGAAAATGGTGAACCAGCCGCTGTGTTTTTCCAGTAATTGGTTTCCGCCGTGAAACTTCATATCAATCCTTTTAAATTATCGCGTGCGCCGGAGTCGAACCGGTAGCCTCGGGGCGGGAACATCCTACTACAAGCTTCGAATTCTTTTACCGACCCTACTACAGCATCGGACTAATTGCAATAATCCGATCATTTGAGTCCAAGACCGCGTTCAGGCGCTGCCGAGTTTGCAACCGGGGCTCACCCTATTGGACCACACGCTAAGTTCTATTTACGGGAAAGCGGATGCCCTTTCGGATAAATATCAAAAGGTTCGTCCCCGAGCGGCAACGGGCCTCCCTTGAAAAGCATAAGGCCCATTCCATATATGAATACGAATGCCAGCACGGGGAGCGCCACAAGGAGCAGCCCCACGTGGATTAAAAAGTCCTTAACCTTTTCCATCCCCGGGGTCCTTTTTGAATTCCGCCTGAAGAAGCGCCACCTGTTCCTGCAATTTGGAATTGCAAAGTTCCAGTCCGTGGTTTGCGTCCTTCAAGCGCCGATTTTCGTCCTCCACCTCCGCCAGCTTCTTGAACGTCTCCATCCCCGTATAGCGTTCAAACCAACGGTTGGATTCGTCCTTCCACTTGTCTCGATCCTCCTTGGCAGTTTCCAGCTCGGCGTCAAGCGACTTGATTTGGGCCTTCAAATACTGAATGCGGGGGTGATTTTCGTACGGCTCCATATCGGCAGGGATCTTGTCCCTGCCGAACATTTCAAGGGCAAGCCGCGACGCCCAATAGGCGGTGTTCCATTCCGGGCAGGTATTGCACGGCTTTGGGCCGCATTTTTCATGGGTGTCGTTGCGGATGCCATCACACTTAAAACAACGGCATTGATTGTTTGCCGCCTTGGTGGCATATTCGTCGCGCGTCTTTGCATCGATAGGCATTTAGCCCTCCACGGGAAGCAGGCGGGAGACCCCGCCTTCAATACCAATGCGGAACCGCTTGGCGCCTTCAATCGGGGCGCCTGCCACATCCGCAACCATAATGATTTGAACGTGGCTTTGAACGGACAGAAGGTTAAGCAATTCGCCAAGGCGATCGCGCGCCTCGCCACGGATGAATTTGAAAGGTTCATCCAGGAAGAGGACCGGACGCTTCTTTGATAAAAGCAGGCAGCAGGTGCGCAAGGCAAACGAAATCACGTCCACAACGCCGCCACCGGCAGCATCAAGGGCGGACACCTTTTCGCCATTACGATCGAGCCACATATCCAGCTCCGCCTGATTGCGCCGGGAATTAAATTCCATACAGAATTTGTAGGACCCGGGGAATACAATGTCAAGCGCCGACTGGACACAGGTAGTGAAGAACGCCGTGATGTTTGCCTGCAATTCATTCGCGATCTTTTGGACCGTGAGAACCGCCTGCGCAATATCATTGGAGCGTTGTTCAAGGCTGGCGATTTGTGCCTTCGAGGCGGCGACGGCATTTTCAAGTGCCTCGCGCTGCCCTTCGGCCTTCGCCAATTTCAATTGTGCTTCAGCAAGTTTCATATTCAAATATACGGGTTAAGGGACAAGTTAGAGCGGTTTGCCGCACACCGGGCAGGCCTTGCCTTTGAGGAAATCATTGGCGCGATACAGCTCGGTGCGGGATTCCGCGATCTTGACATTCAGGTTGGTAACCTCGTCAATTTCAGCCACGGCGGTAGTTGCCGCATCAATCTGTTCATTGAGGGCGGCGCCTGCCTGAATGAGCTGGTTCAATCGCGGCATCATATTTATCGCCGGGAACAGGTCATTGCAAATTGCCTTGTCCCTTACGAGATGATCGTCAAGGAAAGCAAGATCGACTTCAATGGCGGGGATGTTGATTTTCGCCAGCGCATCGATGTGAATGGTTGCCTCGGCTACAATGCGCGTATTCTCGGCGACCTTCCATTTCAGGTCGCTGGCCTCCTCCACATTTTTCAATGCGGCGATGGCGGCTTCCAGGGTGGCGGTGTTGATTTTGCCCAATGCGGCGATTTTGTCGTCCGCAGTGCTTACCACCGCCTTGTCTTCAATGAGCTGCGCCGTGAGGGCATCAACTTCATCGACCTGCTTCAAGGCTGCCACATCACTTTCGAGTGCCTTGGTGTCCGGGCAGGAGGCGATCAGCTTGGTCACCTTCTTTTCCAGCGCCTTGGCGTCATCCAGCTTTTTCGACACCTCTTCCAAGGCATCGAGTTCCGCCAGCTTGGCGAGATCCGCTTCCAGGGAGGTGCAGGTGGCTTCAACGCCGGCCAATTCGTTAACCTTTTCTTTGGCGCCTACGACCCAATCATATTGGGCCAAAGATGCCTCGGCATCGGCGAGACGCTTGGTTTCATCCTTGAGGGAATTGGCGTTGTCGTGGGACTTGCCTTTGAGCGCCTTTTGATAGGTATCAATTTCTTCAAGGCCAATCAATTCATTCACGTAGCGGGCGGCATCGCCCGGCGTGGAGGACAAAAGGAACGGCGGATCCATTTGACGCTGAATATTCACGCTGCCGATATTGATTGCATTTTCAATGTCCGGGGGAACGGTGCCTTTCAGCGCTTCATAGGTCAGCGGGTCCTTGCCTGCCACAAACTTTGTGTAGCCGTTTACGGTTGCATTGCGGGAGCGCGTAATGTTGTCGATGGAAACGCTTACTTCATCCTTCAACTTCCCCTTCTTGTCTTTCGCCCAATTGGAGGCGAAGGCAACGCCATCCGGCTTGTTTGTCAAGCACCACAGCATTGCGCGAAGAACGGCGGACTTTCCGGAATCGCTCACGCCTTCCAACGAGTTAACCGTTGGCGACAATTCAAGGATTGTATCCTTGTGCGACTGGAAATTATGGATGGTTATGCGATGCATTACTTACCTGCGAAAAGAGTATCGAGTTCGGCTTCGATTTGGGTGCGCTGCGCATTGGCGGCGGCGAGTTCGGTGGACTTGTCGGTGCGGATCTTGATGAGCGCCTGCACATCATCCGTGCCGAATTTTTCCTTGAGGGCGCCAAGGATGGTGGCACGCTTGTTTTCCATAATGCCGATGTCAACCTTGAGCTGGTCACGTTTCTGAATTGCGGTTTGAATATCCATTGTTGGACTCCTTTTTCTAAATTATACGGACTTGTCCACTACGCGGCGATTGTGGACTCTTTAACTTCTTCAAGGACCTTGCGCACGCCGGCCGGCAAGGTGGGGAGCACTTCTTCCAATGCCTCGGGGAAGGACTTCATCGTAACGGCGCCTGCCGAAAGGGAGGCAACGAATTTTTCCTTCATATCCGCCAGCGCGTGTTCGTGCTCGAGATAAGTTGTTTCAATCTTGCCGTGAATCGGCAGCTTGACCGCTTCAACCGAGAGATCGAAGGTGTCAAAGATGTAAACTTGCGGCTGGTAATCCTTCATGTCCGCATCGCCGATATTTAGGCAGCCCGGCGTAATAACGCGGCGGCCATCGGGGGCGGTGTAGACGTAGCCGTGGTGGTAGTCGCCAGTAAGAATGACGCTAGCGGTGGGGCAAGCATCCAGCAATTCCTGAGCAAGCACTCCAACGCCCGGAATAGGGCGGGCGGCATCGTTGGGGAAGGTCAATTGATGCGTAATCCACGTGTGCATCCCGTTTGCCTTCATATAGTCGCTCAAGGCGCCATATTCAGGTTCCTTGCCAAACGGGTAGGCAACGACGCCAATACTTTGATCCGTGCCCAGCATCGGGAATTTGTGGAGAACGGTTCCAATGCTGGAGCGTTCCAGCAAATCGAAACTGTGGTAAGGCAGGTCGTGGTTGCCACAAAGCGTGTAGACAGCACAAGGCGCCTTTTCAAATTCCGTCAGGACGAGGTTAACCGCCTCGGTGGCGACACGGCTGGTGTCAAACAGGTCCCCGAGAATCCAAACCGCCTCGACGCGCTGCTCGCGGGCAATTTGCCACACGGCCTCGATATCTTGGCGCTGGGATTCCATCCAATCTTCGTCGGCACGGCACCGGGGGCGGGTGCCACTGATGTGCCAATCTGCAGTAATGAGAACTTTCATAGGACTATAATATACGGAGGTTATGCAGCGACCTTGATAATCGCCGCGGGTTCCTTTTTATGCTTTAAATATACATCCAGGTTTTGAAAAAGACACCTGTTCTTTGGAAATTTTAAAAGATTTCCGCTTTTGCGCATAAACCGCGTTTTAAGGCGATTTTAAAGGCGCCCGGTGTAAATGGGCGCCTCCTTATATTTATCGCTTTATAAGCGCTATTTGGCAAAGCAATTAGCCAATAAAAGTTATGTTCCAGTTAAACCGGGCATAATCCTTGATGTGGGACCAGTTCCACGATCCGATGCGGTCCACAAGCGCCTGCTCGGTTGTAAATTGCTCCCACCAAAAGCCGCGTTCCTGATTCCAAAACACAATCACCGGGCGGATAATGTCGTCGCCGCAAATAGAGTTGTTGCGCTTCCCTATTTTGAAAAGCAGGGCAATGAAAAATTCGCGTTTTCCGACGGAGCCCAAATCAACCACATTCACGCTGCATTTCGGATAGCTGAGAGGCAGGTCCGGAACAAGCACCTTCTTGCGCCATAAGCCGGAATCATCCCGCTTTTCATTGTCGAGGGTGTAATACATTACCAAGGCATTGTTTTCGACGCGGATGTAATGCTTAAACAAATAGTCCAAATATGCCTTGCGGGCAAAATGGCGCTGTATTCTTTTAAACAGATTCATTGGTCCTCCCAATCTTTCGGGTGAAGCGGGCTTGGTGCTTTTCGGCGGAGCGCAGTTTCTGTGCCACGGCAGGCGTAGGCGCCAGCCTGATCGGACGCAAGCCTTTCAAGGTATAGACCTGCCCACAATTACGGCACCAGTAGTCCTTTGAGCCATCGTAGCCGGAGGCAACGATCTTACGCTCGCAAGAATCCGGGCAGTCGCATTTCTTCTTGAGAATTGTGCGGGGAGTCCACTTGGACCAGTCCGGACCCTTTTTCCATTCCTCGTCGCTAATCATTTCCGGCCTCCTTGATTTTGGCGGCGATTTCCAGCCAGCGCTTGTGCCACTTGGCATACAGAATGGACCTTCTGTTATTTTCTTTACCATTTTCGCCGTGGCGTGCAAGGACGAAATGATAATTGGACTTGGTGAAGCACCACTTCGCCTTATCAAGGCAGCGCTTGTACTTCTGTTTGCGGAGTTCATATTCGTGGACTTGCTTTGTCACAAAGGCGACTTCTCCGCAATGGGCACACTGAATACCAAGTACGTAGTCAATCCCTTTATTGTTATAAAGGTTCCAGTATGTGCGCCCATCTTTTGCAATCGGCAAATACATTAAAGTCCCAACGTTACCGCATTTTCGGCAAGTCCTATTAGGCACGCTGGGTTCTTTCGCCGCTGCTTTCAGCCCCGCAATCTCCGCATCCTTATCCGCAAGCACCTTGTCGGCTTCCCGTTTCAAATAGACTGCATACGGCATATCTTGCGGGCGAGCTTCATCAAGGCCCATTGTTTCAATGTCGTAGACCAACGGCACAAGCCCTTGGTATTTTTTACCAGCCTCTTCTATTATGTCCGCCTTCGCCTTCTGTTCATCCTTGACGAGGCCGGCGGTATGCAAGCGGTCGCACGCTTCCTTGTAATCGCCTTTCAGTTTCACAATCTCCATCAAGAGTTGCTCGACTTCCCTCTTGTGCGATTCCTCCAAGTCCGCGATAACCTTGTCGGCTTCGGCCTTCTTGTATGCCTCGCATTCTTCGCCAAAAACGAACGTCTTGTCTGCTTTCAGTTCACTAGCCATTACTTGCCTCGCTTGCTTTTCTTGCCTCGGCAATCTTCCAAGAACATTTCTTCGGTCGGGATCAGCCAGTAGTCCTTCTTGTGGCGGGGATGGTCCTCGTCAAAGTAGCGCACCACAAAATTGTGCTCGCTGTAAGGGAGCTGCTCGCGCATGTCCGGAATCGTTGCACCGCCAAGCTTCTTGTTGCTGAAATCAAAATCAAGATGGGTGGTGTAGTCCTTTCCCTGACGGCAAACATAGCCCTTGCCTTTCGCCAGCCATTCAACGAGCTGGAGAGGCGTCATACGCTTCGGGTGACACTTCATACAATAGTCGCCACGTTCGCGGTCCGCCTGATTGAAGGTCTTCGGATCGGTTGTCTTTTCGCCGCAATTGTCGCAGACCCAAATCTTCTTGTTTACGAGTTTCATACCGGCTCCTTTCCAAGATTGAACTTGGTGAGACTACGCAGGCGATCACGGAGCTTGTTGAGGCGGGAACAAAATTCCTGCGTTGTCAAGCACGTTTCGCCCTGCTTATGCTTACCTACGGAATGGGTGAACGTTGCATTCCCGGCCGCCCACAAGGCAGCCTTGAAACCTTCGTTTTCGAAAAGCGCGTCGTAGGCGCGATCGAGAAGTTCCTGATACTCTTTGGAGGTGCGGAGGTAGGCCTTGCCCTGCCAGTAGAGTTTTTGATGGCGCTGCCAATGGGTGCCGCCACGGCGCTTGGCCTTGATGCCAACCAGGGTGCAGATCTCCTTTTGCACTTCGGGGTTAGAGTGCTTGAGGGACTGAAGGAATCCTTCCATAGAGGCGCAGCGAACGCCGTCAATTGTAAATTCGTGCGCAGCGAAGTTGCTCAACGCGCATCCGGGGTATTTCCCGTTACTTCCGATGTCCATTGGTGGCCTCCGAAATCTTGAGAATGTCCTTAACCATCAGCGAGGACCAGTAAGAGTCTTCCCAGCCCCATTCGTAGTCGGAAAGATCTTCGGACCACTTGCCTTCTTTTCCGGGCGCATTGGAAGCGAAACCGGAATTCATGCACCAGTCGCCTTGGCATTTGAGTTTGAGCTTTTCGAAGTTTTCTTCCGAATACGGATAAATTTCAACGTGGTCCTCGGTGTGGCGATCGTGCTTGCGGTAGATGATGACCTTTCCGCTGTGCACCGCATCCAATGCCTTCTTGAGCTTGGCGATTTCGGCGGTGGCATCGTCCAGCTGCGCTTCGAGCGGGATGTCGGCGCAGTGTTCATAGAAGGCGCCGGTCGTGGTCAAGGCGTATACGCCAGCATCAAGGCGCACGCGGGCGGAAACGGTGTCCACCTTCGGGGATTCGTTCTTGCCCTTTCCGCGTTCGCCCCATACAAGCATCTTGCGGGGAACATCAAACGCGCCGATGGCGGTGGTTTCTTTGACTTTGTAGCCTCTATAATCCATATTGATAACCTCCTATGCGATTTTGACCTTAGAAACAAACATCCACACATCCGGGTAGGACGTCATAAAGGTCTTTGCCCATTTTACGATGCCCAGCACACGGAAATGCGGGGGGCAGTTACGGCGGTGCGGCTTGTAGGCACGGACCACTTCCTTCGAAAATGTCTTGGTATGCGTTTCGCCCTTGTATACCACCGTAACAGTGACACCCTTCTTGATATCGCTGCGGTGCTTATAGACGAAACGGCGCTTTGCCGCGGCGATGTAGCCGAAAGTCCAGTGGCCGCCAAATTCATTGCGGAAATTCTTGATTAAAGGCATGTTTTCTTTCCTTGGTTTCGGTGCTACCTGCACCCTTATGTCCTAAATATAACTACTTGATTTGAAAAAGACACCCCTTTTTGAGAAAAATTCTGAAAATTTCGGATTTCGCGCAAAAACGGCGATTTAAGGCGCGAAAATAAAAAGGCAGGTATTTGCCTGCCTTAATAATTTGGCGCATTTATAGGCGCCTTTACGCTCATTTAATCGCCCGTTTAATCGCCCATTTAATGACTCCGGGAGAATTTAATTATCGCCACGCTTGGGGAGCAGCTTCAGCGTTTCTTCGCGGACCTGGTTGCGCAATTCTTCATATTCACGCGAGGAAAGATGCTTGTGGTCCGGCGTGATGTAGATGGAAACGCCAGCCGGGAGCGGCTTTTCGTTTTCCATCGGCCATACCTTGACGCAACGAGTCAGGTAAACATCATAGTAGTTGGAGTAGGTGTTGCTGGGGACGACATCGTATCCCTTATCCTTGAGATACTTGACCGCCTTGTCGGCAACTTCCGGCTTGCCTTTGGGGAAAGGGAAGTCAAACGCATAGGTGCTCAGGTCGTCCGCTGTTTTCACCAAGGAATCAAGCGTTGCAAGATCCTTGACAAACATACAATCGCTGAGGCGGAAGTCGCGGAAGCCATTTTTAAACTTATACTGGACGAGATAGCCATCCGCATTTTCGAGGGTGGCTGCTTCGTTCTTGTGTATCATCCTGATTGCCATAATGACCCCTTACTCCTTTACAAGGCGAACGGTGAAACGGGCATCGCTGATGTGATAATCAAAATAAATTTTGCTGCTTATTTGAATGAAGTACGGGCGGGTCGCCATATACAAATCAGCGCACAAAAAGATAGCGGCAAATTCACGGCAATACTGGCGGGCATACATGCCAAACGGAAGGGCGCCAAACCCAAACTTATCGGACCCGCCTTCTCCGTCCGGCCACCCGCTGGTCGCCTTGAGCGCATTCGCTGCCGCCTCTCCTTCCCCGTGCGGCCACACGGCCTCTCCTTCACCGGCGGCACTTACAAGCGCTATAAGATCATCATAGGTAGGGACACGCCAGCCTTTAAGTTTTTCCGCAATACGCAGCGCCGCAGGGCGGGTGTAATAGACCTGTCCATTACGGGCACGGACAATTCCGCCTTCGCGGTCGTTTACGTTCAAATTCTCCGCCATCCAGGTTTTCCCGCCGATAGTGACGGTTTTCGGATTAAATGCTGCGGGGTCAAAATCTTCGTTCGCACGGATAAGTTTGATTTTAGGCATAGATACCTCAGGTAAAAGTTCCTCTTAAATATACATTCTCCCGCGTTAAACAACCCAATAAGTGAAGCGTGCGCCGCGAACCGTGTAGACCGCTTCCTTTGCAACAATCAGGCGCTTATCCTCCGTCAAGGCGGAAATCACCATACTGCCGACCGGAATGTCCTGATCGGTCACGGAGAACATTTGCTTGCGGGACCACAGCTTCGCAAGGTCATTGTAATTCTTCACGAGGTTGCGCATTGTACCGGCCGCCTGCGCAATAGGGCGCCCGCCTTCAAGAACCGCATTCGGGGAGGCGCTTCCGCCAAAAGTGGCGGAAGTGGCATCGGACAAGGTGAATCCTATTGACACCGGCTTGCTGTACATCGCCTGAAAGCCTGCCATAACCTCGACCGGATCCTGCTTGTAAAGCTGATTCAGGAACATCACCTTCTTGTTGACGAAATCGATAAAGGCAGGCGTGGCGCCTAAATTTGCCAAGGTCAATATCATATCCGCATCCGAATGGGTAAAATTCAGCAGGGACATTTCAGTCACGAGTCCATCGCCTTCAAGCTGGAACCCATAGTGCGCAATGATATCCTTGATTGGCGTATCGCGGAAACTAATTGGGTGGACCTCGTCATAGGCGGGGCACCTAGCATCAACGGCGCCGACATTGTAAAGCAGGGAACCGGTTGCATCAATGGACACATCCATACCGGAGAGCGTGCCTTCAAACGATTTGTCGTCCGCAGTCAGGGTCACCTTATTCATTGTATCGAAGTTATCCATCTTGCAGGTGAAGCGATAGAATGGATATTCGGACAATGCCTCCCTTACGAGGAAGCTCTCCGGCTGCTCGGATGCCGCTGAAATTTGAATATTCATATTTTGAAGTCCTCGTCCATTGCCACGAACTCACGATTCAAGGTCAACGGGTCGGGGCGGGGAATGACGCGGCCACGCACCAGCATCCAGGGAGAATCGATGCCGGCCGCAATCATTGTTACCTTCATATACTGATCTGCGCCAAAGATGCGGTCGGGGCGATACTCGTTAGAGGGCGTAGTCACGGCGGGCTGCCCTTGGTAGACCTTCCGAAGGTGAATATCGCTGTTGGTTGTCAACAGCATTTGAATGTTCTGCGATTTTAATCCAAGCGACGGCATAAATCAATCTCCTAGAACTTCGGCAGGTAGTTGGTTGGGATGGTCGCCTTCGCACCGCTGGAATCCTTATCGGTGGAAGTGCCATTCGTTACGGCAAAGTTGGCAAAGAGGCCGCCAAGCGGGTTGCTCATCTGTATGGACACCGAGCATTTCGTGGGGTAGTAACCGGAGGCGTCCACAACAAAGGCGCCCGGGGTCACGCTCAACGAGGTAGGCATATAGGCGATATTCGCCTTGCCCTGCGGCTTCCCGTCAATCAAAATGGTCGGGGTCATTTCATCGCCCATGCCGGACCACGCGTTTTGGACAGCGGTCGGGGTATTTGAGTAATACTGGATGGCTGCCGTATTGAAGATGCTCCCGCCTTTGTAACGGTCGCGTGCCTCAAAATACTGCTTTTCCGCCTCGGAGCCCTCCTTGATTTCATCGCTGGCGCCAAGCAACGTGCTGGTATCCATCATATCCGAAACGGTGCCAAGGACCATACCTTTGACGGCAGCCTGCACCGGGTCGGTGTTGGAGAACGAATTTTTGGCCGGATGATAAACGGCGGTGCTCAACTTCTTCGAGACAATTTCTTCCCAGCCGTATTCCTTGCCTATGGTAGAAATGCGGGAGACAAACTCGTTGTACTGGCGGGCATTTTCAAAATACACGTCTCCATTGAGGGACATTGACATTCCTTCAATTTCGCCATAGGATACCCCGGGGACCGGCTTCGAATCCGTCATACGCAAGTTTTGGCGGATCTGTTCAATTTGCGTGCTCATGTTTACGAGGGTGGCAAACAGCTGAGATACGGCGCCATCGGGACTTTGCGTCTTGAAAGAAGGCAGCGCCATCTTCACCAGTTCCGGAATACTTGTCACATAAATGGGAAGGCCCAAATACGAAACGCAATTCTTACGCGCTGCGGCACGAAAAGATTTAGATTCAATTGCATCAGGCATTATTACCTCCAAGAGTCCACGCTGCTACTGCTAGGACCGACCGGGATGACTCCCAAGGCGCGATCCTGAGAGGCAGGCGCCGGTGCAGGCGGTGCGTACGTTTCCCTTGCCTCGGCGCCGGTACGGGCAACATGGGTGACGCCAGCGGCCGTCGACGGGGTTTCGGCAACGGTGAACTCCCTTTTGGAGTTGGCGCGTACAGGTCCGCGGGATGCCTTGTCAAGGCCGCCGCGGGAAGTGGTCATCGTCACACTGGTGGCTGCCGTCTTATAGGCTTCAAGGTTCCCTTCCTGAGCCTCCTCAAACAAATCGGCACGGCTCTTTCCGGTTGCCTTCATAACGGCGGCATCGGACTTGTCATAGCGCTTACGCACATTAGGCGTCCAAATGGCATCGCGCAGTTCCGACAAGGCATAGGTAAGACCGGCGGTCGACTGCCCTATCACTGTAAACATTGTGGCGGGGAGCGCAGTGCCCATTTCAATCAACGCATTTCCGGTTTGCTCGATCACCGGGAACATGCCTTGGAATTTCTCCATCACCTTTCCGATAATAACTAGGGCAGGCGGGGCGACAGCACTGGTCACCAAATTCGTTGCGCCGATGGACGATTTCTCTTCCTTGGAGACCAAGGCGCCGGTAGCCTTTTCGGCATACGCCTCGTTCTTGGCAAGGCGCTCGGCGTTTTCGGCTTCGGCCTTGCTATTGGACTCATTGATGATTGCGTCCTTGATAGCGGTTGCCGCTTCTTCACCAGCCTTCTGTGTTTCGGTAACGGCGGCTTCGCCTTGAATAGTTGCGCCGGAATATGCGGCGGGGGCGGCACCTTCTTCGCGCGTCGCCTTGGCAAATTCATCGGCGGCCCTGGACACAATCGCATCCGCCTCAAGATTGCGGGAAGCAACCTCCTGACGGGTGCGCTCCGCCTGAACAGCCGCGACGGCGTCCTCGCCACTAGGAGTCACAATTATAGGAGTGGCAGGAGCCGCAGCATTTTCCTTAACGGAAGGGGTAGGCGTGGCCGGAGCCACGGCATTTTCCTTAACGGAAGAGGCACCGACCGCGGCACCCTCCGGGGTCGTCGCGGTCGGTTTTCCCGGGGATGTTTCCGCAAGGCGAGCGGACCCCTCGGCCTCAATCTTATCGCGCGAGGCCTTGGCAGCCTCCAATTGTGCTTGAGCCGCCTCGGTCCGTGCCAACACTGCATCATTCGTTTTCGCTTCTTGGATTGCGCTGCCAAGGGAGGTGGTCTGTTCTTCCACCTTTCCCTTATAGGAAGTTGTAGCCCTTGCAATGGCTGCTTCCTTCTCTATCTCGGCGCCTTCCAGCTTGTCCGCCTTTTGATCGGCGGCGGTAGCAATCTTATCCTCGTAGCGGGCTTCGGACAATTCGGCGATGTCCGATTGCGTCTGCGCCTGCGCCTTGAGGGTATTGGAGACGAAGTCCCCGATGCCTTTGCCAAACAAGGCACCAAGGAGTCCAACGCCTATTTCATTTTTAGCCGCGTTTTGACGCGTTGTAACGGCGGATAATTTCTCGGCGCGTTTACGGGCGGCCTCATCCCTTTTATGGCGTTCTTCATCGCGTTTTGCGCGTTTTTCAGCCTGTTTAAGGGCATCCGACTGCGTATCATTCAACATTGCAGTCACATCGGCCAATTCCTGAATATTCGCATTGAATTGGCGCTGCATCGTGTCGATTTGATTTTGGCGCTTGGCGGCTGCGTTCTTTTCGTCCTTGGATTCCTTATCGCGCCCGGAAGTATTCTTGTTGATGGACTCAACAAGCTTGCGCAGGGAATCCGGAAGATCATCAAGTTTGGTGGGAGACTTCTTTTCGGAGTCGCCTTTCGAACCCAATGCTCGAGTCAACAAAGAACTTACAGTTTCCATAATTACCCGCGTTAAATCTATAACAAAACTACATAATTTAGCGGCGATAAACACCGCCGCCGCTATCTATGATGATGGTCCTTTTTGCGGAGCATTTCCTCGCGGGCATCCATATAGTCAAGGATCTCCGCAAGGCACTGGTCCTCATTCAGGTCATAGCCTAAAATTAGTTTGATATTGGCCAAGCGCTTCCGGGTCAAGAAACGGCGTGTATTGAGTGACCTCCAGGGCACTCAGCGGCACACGATAGGTCTTCTTGCACTTCGGACAAACACAATTCTTATAGGTGTCCGTGATTGCGAAATACTTCTCGGCTGCCTTGAGCATCAATGCAATCAACGAGAAGTCCGTAATCGAGCCGAGCGCTTCCGCAATCTTGTCGGGGTCGGTTTCCTCGTCCACCTTTTGGACATATTGCGCAACGATTTCCTTGATATTCTTATGCTCCGGATCGCGCTGCTCGAATCGCTCCATAGATTCAACGGTGGCAAACCCCAAGGTCCAAGTGTGGGCGCCATCGAAAATGGTAAGCGGATACGGCGCATCCTTGGCAAGCACGGTGATGGGCGGGAAGTCCTTGCGGGTCAATCCAAGTGTTTGCTTGTCGTGGCAATGGGGGCAGGTCACGTCAACGCGCCAAGAACGATCCTTCTCGGTATTGAATGCCAGCACCGCCACAAGGAAACGCAGGTCCTTCGGAACAAGCAGGTTGGTGTCAATTTGATCGGTGAGCTCCGCCATCAGGTTGCGTACATCGCGGTCGGTCGGCTTGGACCCCAGCTTCATCGCCTGATCGATGGTGAGAGCCTTCATTCGGAAAGACTTGAAAGGATACGGCTTGAAGCCGGTCGGAAGTTCGTTGATAGGAATGTAAATCATTAAATTAACCTCAATACCATAGATACGGGAAGCATCTCACCTTGCGCGAAATTCACCGATTCAGGCGGGGTATATGAGGCCAAATAGAAGTCGTGCGCATCCACGCCGGCGTCATTCAAAAGTCCATCGGCATCGGAAGCAGGCTTTGCAAAAGGCATCTTGGACACATCACCCCATTCCACCTTGATCGGGTAGCGCTGGTCAATATAACCGGGGTGGACCGTTGCCACATACAAATGTCTCAAAAGCGAATCCTGCTTTTTCGTGACGTGGGCGGTGATAGTGACTTCGGGGGTCTTCATTCCGTTGTCGCCGACAAGGAAAGCGTTGGCGCCTTGAATACCGGAAACTAACAAGGAGCCCGGGCCCCCATCAAAGGAGTCCGGGAGTTTTATGAAAACATCAAAGTTTCCATTATCGAGATACTGGTTCTCGATTACAGATTCCAGGATGCTTACTGCCATTCATTATGCCTCGAACGGTTTATGCCAGCCGTGACCCTTGATGGTCAAGGTGGTATTGACGATGCTTGCGCTGTCGCCGGAAGTGAAGGTTCCGGGCTTGACGCCTTGGATTTGAACGCCATCGAGGATAATGATATTGTCCGTCAAGGTCTTGCCGTCGTTGCCAAGTTCGATGAGCTGGATGCCGGAGAAGGTGTAGGTCTTCTTTTCGGCAATATCGCGGCTATCGTAGTAACCGGTGGACTTGTTCATCGCCTTGATGAGGGCATTTTCAACAGAGCGGTCCATCGGTTCGAGGATCGTAATGTTGACGCCATCAAATTCACGATGCTGCCACACCGCCTGACTAACGGGAATACCCTTGATATTGGCGTTGGCAAATTCCGTGGTGGCTTCGAAATCATAGTCGCTCGTGCAGGCGTAGCTCATATGTTTGACCACATCGCCGTTGCCCACAAGATCCACAAATTCCTTACACACCTCGAAATTGATGCGCCAGTTGGAACTTACAGCGTAGTCCTTTTCGCTGAAGTTCTTACCGAGCAAATCATCGAATTTTACGTTTTGGAGTTCAGCCATACGTTATGCCTCCTCGGACAAGCTAATTTCAAGCGACTGCGTCTGCGGATATGCGGTAACGTAAACGTCCACATAGCGGCCAACACCCTTGAAGCGGACCGGGAAGTCAAAGCGCATCACCTTGTCCCCGAGAACGTTCTTGTCGGCGTTCGGCTTGCCTTCTTCAATGTAGTTGCGGGAAATGAAGGTTCGGTTAAGAGTCTTCAAAACACGCACGCCTTCATTGATGGTCGGCGTATCGTTGTATTCCGCGACAAACGGACGCATCGATTCGTAAATCATATACTTCATCCAGCAATACGAAAGGATAACGTGCGTATCCGAGAGAGCGGAATCAGCCTGCTGGGAAGTGGTTTCTTCCCACAGATAGAAGCCGTTTTCATCGATTGCCGGATTGAGCTTGAAGGTCTCCGCCAACATCTTACGCTGCGGTCCGGTGAAGTCTTCGGAAAGGGCATCACACTGGATCTTGCCGTAGGACAGACCCATCGGCGGACGAGCTTCGTTGCCGTTCTTGTAGTTGTTGTTGAGCGTCAAGGTGACAAGGGCTGCCATCGTGAGCCACATGCGGCGACCAGCAACATTGCGGCGGCCATACTGCGGGAAGTCCGCAATAAAGCGCATTCCGTGGCGGCCGCCCAAGTTGCCGAAGGCATCCAGGGAAGCAGCCTTACCAATGTTCGTCACGCCCAAGGTGGATTCGGCAGCGGCTTCGATAACGCCCTGGAAGTCCGGGGTGTTCATCACGTCGCCCAAGTTTGCCGTAACCACGCAACGCCAAATCGTCAGGTTGTTGCCCATGATTTGGCGAAGTGCCAAGGCATAGGCGTAAGAACGCTGACCGGCTTCAATCAGGTTGCTGACGATAGATCCGAAGGCATCGAAGTACTGGAGGTTCTTAACAATGCCGCTCGGTTCCTGATCTTCATCATCTTCCACGTCTTCCGCGAACAGAATTTCGTAGTTGGAGAACTGATCACTGGTCTTGGCGACCAAGTAATTCGAACCGGCAAGGACGGCGTCAATTTGCATAGACACATAGGACGGATCGTAATCCTCGTAGCTGAAGCTGGTGACATACGATTCCTTGATATATGCGCCGTAGTAAGAAGCCCACGCTGCATTCTCCGGACCCATATACATGTAGTCCTTGCGGTTTTCGAGATACAAGCCGGTGGAGATGGCAAAGTCAACCGTTGCCATTTCGCCGTCATTATCCGGCGTGACGGAAACAGAACCACAACCGTAATTGAAGTAAGCGGTACGGGCGGGACCTTCAAGAGGCACACCCTGTGCGCTTGCGGAGATCGAAATAGAGATCGAAAGGTCAAAGCAATTGAATGCGCCTGCAGCGACCTTGAAAGTGCCATCGCCGACGGATTCGAAAGAAGTGAGGACCGGGTTGCCCTGCGCGTCCTTTGCATCCTTAACAGCCGCTTCAATGGCATCATACACAGAGCCGCCATCGTAAAGCGCAGTGCCCTTACGGCCATTCACAAACACCGTCACAAGGTTCTTCTTACCGGAATCGCCGCCCGAAGAACCGGAATCAAACGATAACTCGTAACCGGGGAGCGAAAGCTTGTCTTCGCCTTCACCGGAGGACGGATTATCCAAGACCTGTTCAAGATTCGGGGTGATTCCCAAAATGCCTTCGGTATCCTTGTCAATATGGCGGGCACCGGCAAAGTCGAACACCTGAAGTTGGAAGGTGCGCTTGACATTTGCATAGGCGGATTGGGTAGTAGGCTTGCTGAAACGAATCACGATGTTCGAGCGATCGGAGCCATCGGTGCCAAGCACCTTACACGGATACTTACCTTCGCCCTTAAAGAAGAGCAAGCAGGTATCAGCGTCAGCAGGCGTGGCGATTGCATTCGCGCTAGCATTCGGATCAATGAACAGAGAACCAACCCCGGTTTCGGGGTCCTTGTCCTGAACCTTGATTTTCATACAGCCAAAGGCCGGATCAGTAGGTTCGAGGCTGGGGTTCTTGGCACGCGTAATGACGAGCGGCACATTATTCTGTGCGAGGAAGTAGGCTTCAAGGTTTGCCTGCCCATACTTGTCAAAACTCGGATTACCAAAGACCTTTACAAAATCATCGGTGCTGGTGATGAAAACGGGCTTATTGCAAAGTCCGCGTTCCGCCTCGATGGCAACAGCAGCCTTGAACCCCGCCGCTCCGGCAGGGCGCTGCGACTTGTCAACGAGGATTACGTCAGTTCCGGCGGAATCATTGACCATCTTATTACCTCATAAAACTGAACAGGTTGAAGGTTTACTTGCGGGTGACCATGTGGCCGGCGATGATTGCGCTCACACCGGGACTAGCCTTTCCGCCGTGGGATCCGGCAAAGGATTCGGACTTCTTAGGAGCACCGAGGCGTTCCACAATAGCGCGTGCCATACGGGCGCCAAGACGGAGAGTCAAAACTGCTTCTGCCTTAGCATTGCCGAAAACGTCGCGTACGGAAGCAACCGCCTGAGCAAACTTTTCATCCGAAAGTGCCAGCGAAAGGCCATCGACGTTCTTCAGGAAGTTGAAGCGGCGTGCCATAGCGGGGTCCGGTTCGGCGGCATTGATGGCATCGCTCCATTCGGCGTCTGTCATCGGTTCCGGCTGTTCGGCGGAATCCATCAAGGAGCCAGCAGCCTTGTCGATAAAGGCGAGCAATTCTTCCACGCCAAAGATTTCCGGAGGAATGACAAGCACGACACATTCGCTGCCATCCGGGCACGTTTCAATGCCGGAGCCGTAGTATTCATCGCCTTCCGGGATGAAGTTGCAAAGAGGAGCAAGTGCTTCCGGCTTCGGGCCGGTAACGCGGAGGCAATTGTCTTCGCGCTTGATTGCATAACCGGTGCCATCGAGGGCGAGGTTAGCCTGCTCTGTGCGTTCATCCAAAAGTTCTTCAGCCTTGCGGAAGTGGGAGCCGGTCACCTTGTTAAGGCCATCGACAAACTTATCGGGGTCGTTGACTGCAAGGGTACCTTCGGGCGTGCCATCGGTAATGACGGTTTTGCCGCCTTGTTCGATGGTGGAGAGCGTCGTCTTGCCGTCCGTATACTTGCTTTCGTTCTTGCCGCCGTTCTTGTCTTCGTTCTTGGCGCCTTCAAAATCAATCGTGAAAGTGTAGGCGTCAGCAGCACGGGTCGTGGACGAAACCTTCACACCGGGGCCGAGCATTTCTTCGAGGCGGATGCACAAGGCAGTTGCGCAACGGGAGCTTGCAGCACTTTCGGTGAAGGACACGTGGCCGCGAACATAATCCTGCTCGTAAAGCCAATTTTCGGGGTTCTGCGTGGTTCTGCCAAATACGGCGGAAATTGCTTCGCAGATTTTCTGACTCATAATGGTGCGGGTCATAGTGATCTCCTAAAATTATCTATATGGAAATATAAGAAAAAATCCCCAAGGAGAACACCTCGGGGATTTGCAAAAGTAGAGGTTATGCTTCCGCCGGGTTGGGGAGTTCGTTCGGATTTTCTCCGCCTTCTCCTCCGGCCGGATTCGGCAAGTCATTCGGGGCGGTGGGTTCGTCATTGTAAATGGCGGACACCTCGGAGCTCAGGGAGTCCGCAGGGGCGCCTGCTTCCTCCTCGCCACCTTCACCTTCGCTTCCAGCCAATTCCTTGATGGCATCGCCGAGCAAAGAAATAGCCTTCATCGTATCCTCGTTCTTTTGGTAGGACATCGCCTTGCCCATAGATTCCAACGCCCCGCTAGCCTTTTCGGCGCAGCGGCGCATCGTAGCAATAGCGTTGTTGAGATCAAGAATGTCCTGTTCGCAATCTTCCATCATCACGGAGTTGGAATCATAGACGCTCTTGACAGCTGCACTTGCCTTGTCGGCGAACGCTTCAATGGACTTCTTGAGCCCCGGCATCGGGGACACTCCCAAGGTGGAAGCGGATTCGGAATCCTTCTTCTTGCCCTTGCCCTTTTCAGGATCTTCGCCGCCCGCGGCAACAGTGGCATTGCCGGAGAGGGAAGGAACCGCGTAAAGGTCCTTGTTTTCCTTGGCAGCAGCGGCCAATTCGGCAGCTTCTTCTTCGGAAATAAAGTTGTCCGCCACCAGTTCGGCAGCCCAATCAATCACATCATCGTGTTTAGGTTCGGTGATGTTCTTGATTGCACACCAAGTGGGGAAGTCCTTGAAATAATGACGAATTGCGTTTTCAGTCATTTTGAATGCCCTCCTTAGTTCTTTGCACGTGCCTGAACGGAAGCAAAGATCTTCTGTGCTACCGCTTCAACCTTGTCGGAATGCTGGACGAAGAATGCTTCTTCCTTCAAGATGCCCTGGATGTCTTCGAGCGTCAAGCTCGGATCAATGCCTTCGGCAACTGCTTCGGAGTCATCATCGGTCCAATCATCCTGCTTGGATTCTTCGGCGCCTTCGAGCACGCTCATAAGGTGGTCGATTTCGTCGTCAGCTTCATTGGTGAGGCCAAGGACGCGGTCCACAAAGGAGCGGATCTTTCCGGCAACCTTGGAGAACCAGCCTGCCAGCTTGGAGAAGATACCTTCGTTCTGTACGGCTTCGCCAAGGGTATCCGGAAGCGGGATGGCTTCGATGTCGCCCTTATCGGCGGCGGCAACAGTGGTCTTCACCGTGGTCTTGATAGATTCGGCGTCCTTCTGTGCTTCATCAAACATATCCTTCATTTCGAGGAGGATTGCGTTCAAGTCGGAGGAAAGGATGGCATCGGCCGCCTTGACGGCGTCAATAGCCTTTTCCAGCTGCGGGCGCATCTTCACGATGAATTCCGCGACCGCCTTGCTCTTCTGCGACTTGGTCAAGGTCGTTGCGGAATAGAGGCCGGCGGTAACGTCATCGCCCGTAATGCCCAGCTTTTCCATTTCAGTCTTGGTCACTTCAATGGTGTGGGCGCCTTCTTCCAAAACGCGCTTTGCGTTGGTGGCATACTTGGAAGTAAGGGTATTGACCATACCATTGAGCTTTTCGTCGTAAATAGCCTTACGAACAAGGAACACGGCGCTGCGGGAATCCTTGAAAATCTTTTCCTTTTCCGCATCGTCCTTAGCGAGGGGGCTGTGGAGACGATTGAGGGCGCTACGCATATCGGTAGGTTCAATCTCCATTTCCTTCTCGAGCGCTTCCTTGGCGACCTTGATTTTTTCGGCCAAATCCTCGGAAACCTGAGTAGTGGCGAGCGCTTCTTCGCAGCGTGCGAGGAATGCCTTGTCATCGTCAAGGTAGTAACCGAAATTTGTCATCTTCGCAAGGGAGCCCTTACGCTTGACAGTGCCGGTAGAGCGCCCGGCCTCGCTTTGTGTTTTAGTCATGATTAGATCTCCTATAGGGTTTTCTAGTAGAAAAATAATAACATATTCCGTGCAGGGGCACATACCTTGCAAATAAACGCGCTTATAGCCTCATAAAATAAAAAGGCGCCCAAATACCTGATTAAGATATTTGAAGCGCCTATAAGCGCATTATGCGCAATTAACTAGATATCCCACGGACCATCCGAAATGTCATCGGGATATGCGTGCGCATATGCAATGGAAGCAGGTTCCAGGCGGGCAAGCACGGCGGGGAGGCTTGTCTCGCCAGCCTGCACAATCACATCGGCAATTCGATGGACAATTTCAGTGAGGGGAACGCGACCGGTCGTCTCATCGTGGACCTTCGCGATTATCTCTTTTTGAGTCATTGGTTTACTCCTTTGTATAATGTGACTTTTTCAAATATACGGAAGGACAAGAAAAGCTCCCGCGTGAGCGGGAGCCTTTACTCAAGGAAAGAAACCTTGATTAGCCCTGAGAGCCAGCGGAGCTGTTACCGGAGGTCGGATTGACCAGTGCAACAGTTGCATCCGGGGTGACGATCGGAGCCTTGGTCAAAACGATGCGGACCACGAACTGCGGGACAACCGTTTCGATTGCCTTCCAAGCAGCGATAGCACGCATGTTTTGGAACGGGTTGTGGGCAACCTTGATGGTGTCCGTGAGGAACGCCGGCATGTAGGTTGCGTCAACCACGGCAGCTTCCCACGGGGAGTTCGGGTTGATGTAGCAACCGATGATTTCGTTCGTAGCAACAACCGTGCTGGAACGGATAATCGTGATGCCTTCGTTTTCGAGGGTACCGAACACGTGCGGGCCAATGCCGTTCTGTGCAGGAGCCTGACGGAAGCCGTCGAGGGATGCGAGGTATTCGCAAGCCGTGTAACCAGCCACGATGCGGTTGATGCGGCCGCGACCGCAACGGGTACCGATGATGGAGCTACCAGCGTTGATCGTGAAGAGCAAGCTCTTACGGTGCTGGGCTTCAGCAATGGCGACCGGGCAGTTGACGTTCCAAGTGAGCGGCTTGCCGTTGGCATTTGCAGCACGCTTGAGGGCGCCAATCACCTTTTCGGATTCAGCCTGAGCGAGGTGGCCGGAGAGGTCCATAACCACTTCGTCTTCGGCAGCACGGCCAAAGCGCTTCTTGAACTGGAAGGACTTGAAGTCACCAGTGAGTTCCTTCACGCCGAAGATGTGGGCGTTGACGAAGGTGGACGTGGTGGCGAATTCAATCGTCGGCACATCCGGAGCCTTTTCGAAGTCCACATCATAAGCGACGGCACCGCCGATGATGTCCTTGCCGGCGATCTTGCCGTCAAAGATGAGGATGAGGTCGTTGCCGCTGGCTTCGACTTCAACAGTCACGCCGTTGCCCCAGAAGGTCGGAAGCATACCCGGACCATCGCACATACCCTTGAGGTCCACATACTTGCCATCTTCGTTGACAAGGCGGACATCCATCGGGACGTTCCAGCGGGTGTTACCGATCACGTTCGGAAGGGTGCACTGGCCGTTGGAGACCTTAGCAACCTGACGTTCGGACATGTAGGCGGTCGGAGAGGACTGCCAGCCCTTGAGAGCGTCAAACGTGATGGCGTCAAAGTTCTTGGCGGAGATGTCTTCGGACGGGAGCTTGCCTGCGGAAGAAGCACCTTCGGAACCGGTCGGGGCGCCACGGTGGTCGTGCCAGGTCTTCCACTTGCCGTTCAGCAAGGAGCCCGGTTCGTTACCATCGGCGTCCATCCAGCCATCGTTCGGAAGAGCCGGAAGACCCTTCGTAGCGGTGAACGGATAACCGTGGGTAAACACCTTCTTGAAGTAAACGATGCCCTGGTCTTCTTCGATGTTCTGCATCGAGGCGAGCTGCGGGGCAACAGTGAGGCCGTAGGTTGCGCTGATGAGGTCAACTGCGATGGTCGGGAGCTTGCCAAGGGAGCTGGCGGAAGAGCCACCGGACACGAGGTCGGCTTCATAACGCTTGTAGGCGTCGAGGTTGGAGCCGAGGACAAAACGAGCGTTGTCATCAAGGCCGCCCTTATAGGTTTCGGACTTGGCGAGGGCTTCGAACTGTTCGGCATACTTGCGATCGTAAGATTCGAGCTGGCGCTGGTGCTTGGCAACGAGCAAATCTTCGTCGACATTCTTTTCATTTACGGGCTGGGCCATAATGTGATCTCCTTGTAATTACTTTTTGAGGCGGGCCTTGATGGCAGTGCGAGCTTCTTCAACGGCCTTAGCCTTTGCAGCGTCCGCAGCAGCCTTCTTGGATTCTTCAGTTTCTTCACCGTTTCCGGCTTCGCCGTTTCCGGCAGCAGGGGCGTCGCCTTCGCCGACCGTGATGGAGGCGAGGACTTCTTCTTCTTCCACGTTGTCCTTTTCTGCGGTGGCAACAGCTACAACAATGCCGCCGTCAACCGGATCTTCGCCAACGAGAACCTGCATCGGACCATCATAGTTGACGTCCTTGGTGGAGAACAGGACTTCAGCAGTTTCAGCGTCCATGTTGATGTCATCAACCTGATCGCCTTCACCACCTTCATCTTCGTTCTTCTTTGCAGCAGCAGCCTGCTTGGCCTTAGCGAGAGCTTCAGCACGGGCTTTGTTACGTTCACGAAGGCGTGCGGCTACGGATGCGGCCGATTCGCTCTTCTTGCCCGTAAACTTCTTCAAAATTTTGATGCTCATAAGTTTTTACTCCTTAGGGAATGTTTAACAGTAATATAACTCATTTTGATATGAAGGGCAACACCCCCCGTTATCTAAAAATTCGGTTGAGGACGGACTCGTGTTTCGGCTTCGACGGAACATGTTGTTCGGCAATGCGATACGTCTGTTGCGGCGCCGGATGCTCCTTTGCGATCATTTCCAACGTTGCGCCTTCTTGCAAACGCTTGCGGACATGTTCTTCGTCCAGTCCCTGGTCGTTGGCAAAGCGGGCAATCTTCAAATCGTTGTTGGCGCTCTTCAAATCATTGGCGAGCGCTTCATTCTTTGAAGCAGCGGACACAATAGCTTTTTCAAGATCGGGGAGGACATCTTCGAAGTCGTGGCTTTCATAAGTTTCGCGAAGATTGGTGTCCTCCGTAGCCATGTGAATCCCCTTAGCATCAAGGGATTCGACCACGTAACGGCGGCCGTCGAGAAATACAGAGGCACCAATCTTCTGCGCAATGCGGAGAAGCGCTTCAGCAACCGCACTCTTGGCTCCGCCCTTGTTAAGGGATTCGGACACAAGAGTCGGATGAGCTTCAAGAAATCCGGGGTCCTGAACGAAATCAAAACGTTCAAGCGCATAGGTCTTGGCGTCCATAATATCGTTCCCTTCATCATTCTTTCCGCAATAATCGCCGGTTGCGCGGGAACTTACAAAAAGCTGGATTCCGGCGCGAAGGGCGGTAAGCAGGTTGCGGCCCATCGGGGTGTCCACAATGACGGACTCCGCTTCACCGGTTTCCCAATTGATATTGCGGGTAAAATGGGAGTAATTTCCTTCGCCGATATCTTCATCGGTGATTTCCGGTTCGTGTCCCACGCGGCCCACAACCCCATTACGCTTGAGGCGTGCCATAAAGTTTTCATCGTTCTTCACTCCAAGCCAAAGTGCCTTGGGATAGAAGCGGTGGTTGCGGGAGGTGCCATCGGGGCAGAAGTGCTTTCCCTTAACAATTGCAAGGATAGCGCCACGGCTATTATTCACTTCGTCCTTGAAGGATTCGGAAATTTGTGCCTTGTCTTCGATAAGGGTGTAATGCTCGAACGGAACGGCATCTATAATTCTTTGAGACATGTATTGAACTCCTTATGCGTTAAAAATAAGAAAAAATGCGCCGGGGATGCACCACGGCCGCATTTATTTGGAAAATTTTTTTGTAAGGGACTACTTTACCAATGGATGCACGCCATCGCACGATACCACGGCTCGTCCGAATCATACACTGCTGAATAGTCCCCGGTAAAGGACAGGTGCGTAATGAAATCACGAAAGGTTGCTCCATCGTTGGATGTCTCCAGCCCTTCAAGAAGATTGCCAAGATCATCTTCATCAAATCCGGCATCTTCAAGATTGGACTTTGTCCGCGCCTTGTCGAACATAAGGACTAGTCCTTGTTTTTGTTTTTGTCCATCAAGGCAAATGCCTCGGCACGGGCAGCATCATTTTCCGTGAAGATTCCACGCACGCAACTTGTGGTTGTTTTCGAGGTCTGTTCACTGGCGCCACGCATAGAAACGCAGGAATGAATGCCGCTGATGCGGACAGCAACCGCCAAGGCCCCCAGCTTTTCCATAATGGCGTCCGCGATGTTTGCCTGCCAGCCCTCCTGAAGATTCAGGCGGCGGCCATACATTTTCACCATACGGACAATCTTGGAAAGGCCCACGACATTGTCCTTCGGAATGTATGCCACATCCACGCGGCAATGCATCGGAGCCAAATGGTGGCAACAGCTGGACCACGCATCGGTGGACACCACCACAATTCCCTGTTCGTACATCGGCTTGGTGGCGCTGCCGTCAAAGTGGCGCTTCTCGGCATCGTCCGCCATATTTTCGCTATTTACCGGGAACATCTTGTTCAGGTAATCGGCGGGGTTGGTGCGATAGCCTTCGGTCATTTCAGTCCACAGCTTGCACCAGCGATGCGGCGTGTCCTTCAGGTTATCGTCAAGTTCCACGTTTTCGGGGATACCAAGCATCTTGCGGAGAAGGTGCTCCACCATCTTTTCATCTTCCTTATTGAAGATGTTTTTGGTGATTACGGTTTCTTCTGTGATGGTGTATTTGCGTTCCAATTTAAATCTCCTTGTAAAAAGCGGGAATAGAGGCGGGCTCGGGAATCATTCGTATTTACTCCGGCTTTCACGGACCGCCCTTCTTCCCTGGATCGATCGTATACCTAATATACGTTTACACCGCAATAGGCGCCTTGATGGCAGGATGCGGGTTGTAGTTGAGCAGCGTGAAGTCCGTGAAATCAAATTTAAACAGGTCCGTGATTTCCGGATTCAATTTCATAGTAGGCAAGGGGCGAGGGTCGCGAGAGAGCTGGAGATTCGCCTGCTCAAAGTGGTTGCTGTACAAATGCAAGTCCCCGAACGTGTGGACAAATTCTCCCGGTTCATAGCCGCATACCTGTGCAATCATCATTGTCAGCAGGGAGTACGAGGCAATGTTAAACGGGACTCCCAAAAACACATCGGCGCTACGCTGATAAAGCTGGCAGCTCAAACGGCGCTTTCCGCTGGCGCCTACGCCGCCCACATAGAACTGGAAGAGGCAATGGCAAGGCGGGAGAGCCATATTGTCCACGTCGGCCACGTTCCAAGCGCTAACTACGTGGCGCCTTGAATCCGGGTTGTTTTTGAGGGAATCCAGCACGTTGGAAATTTGGTCAATGTGCCCTCCATTCGGTGTCGGCCACGAGCGCCACTGGCGGCCATATACCGGGCCCAATTCGCCGTTCTCGTCAGCCCATTCGTCCCAAATCGAAACCATATGTTCGTGAAGATACCGGATATTGGTTTCGCCTTTCAAGAACCAAAGCAGCTCGTAGATAATGCTGCGCAAAGAAAGTTTCTTTGTAGTGAGGCACGGGAATCCCGCCGAAAGATCAAAACGGATTTGGCGGCCAAATACGGAGCGGGTTCCGGTTCCGGTGCGATCGGAGCGGTCCACGCCATTTTCAATGATGTCCTTGAGTAGATTGAGATACTGTTGCATTGCATTCTCCTATGTGTGAAATATGAAAGGCGCCGAATCGCTCCGACGCCTTTCCACCAACCAATAAGGGTGAAACAAAAAAATGGTCCTTGGACGTTTGGGGAATACCTTTCCTTATCGGCTGATAGAACTATTATACGGAATTACACGTCAATGACCGGGCGGCTATTCCATTCGTTGCTATCGAATTTGACCTTGTCCCTGGAAGGCGCAACGCACATCCAAAGGGAGGTCGCCTCCTGCACGCGCCCGTCGCGGCTATGCTTCGGCCACATTTCAAGGTAATCCTTGATATCCGGGATGCAATCCGAATCAACGGTTCCGTAGTCCTCGCCGACGCGGGCAACCTTGGACTTTCCATCCGCAAGGCACTTTTCCTTGAGGCGTTCATACTTTTGTTTGAGATCGCCCATCTTGCGGGAAAGCGGGGTGCCATCATCGTCCTCGTAGGCAGCCAACACGCGACTGAGATTCTTGGGGTCAATCCAAGAACATTCGCGTCCGCCGCTGTAATCCTTGGCGTCAAGAATCATAGAGGCAAAGAAGCATTGTTCAAAAGGCAGCACCGTGCCTTCGGGCTTCTTGGCTGGAGCCGGAGGGGTTTGCGGCTTTTGCGGCGTGCTATCCTTCTTCCCCGGTACATACTTGCCATCGAGTTCGTAGTAGCCACGGCCCAATTCACGGCAGGCATCCTTGTAGTAGGAATGGAGAAAGTCATTCACGCTGTAAACATAATAGGGCTTTCCGGGGACCTGCTCGCGCGTAATGCCATCGGTGTTCAAAAGAACATTGGACAATGCCATATAGTGGGAGAAGATTCCCTGCAAGTCCTGAGCACGCGCCTGATTCTTTGCCTGCGCAATGCGGCCGACCACTTCAAGAAGGCCGGTTGCCTTGCCGCCGCGAATCATAAGGGTTGCCTCGTTGGCGACGCGATCCTCATACCACATTTTCTTCTTGGTGAAAGTAATGGGAGAGTCCGTATCGCCACGCCAGTAGACATCGTCAATACAATCAATCCCGCGCATTGTCTTCAGCATATCATAGGCGTGCGCCTTGACATCATCGACGGTGGTATGCGCGTGGTCGGCAATTTCCTTCAAGGTGATACGCATATCACCATATTCGGGTTCGTTTGCCTTCGAAACCCAATAGGCGAGATCATTCCAGTCCACCTTATCCTTGCGGGCTTCCGTGGTCGCTTCGGCGGCGCCTACGTGTTCAAGGAATTTTTGGGTGAGATAGCCTTTGTTGTACAATTCAAGCAGCTTGGTCTTGAAAGCCTTGGCGATCGGCGCCGTGGAATACAGCTGTCCGGTAAAACGGAAATCCTTTTGATTTTCCTTCGGCTGGGACTTCACAACATCATCATTGATGCAAAGCGGGTAGTAATAATTCCCGCCGCCTTCCGTTGCGATTTTAACATGTTCCGGCCAAAAGGATCCGCTGCGAGGGAAGAGGGCATCTTCGCAATCAATGCCAAGGCCGCCCACCATCACCTTGCTCCAGCGTGCCCCCTTAAACGGGAACTTGCAAGGAACGCCGTTGATCAGGCAGGAAACAACCAAGCCGTCATTCCCCGCCTCGGCGAGCCACTTTTGGTCGCACTTCACATCCGTGATTTTGAAAGGGCTGGATGCCTCGTATTTCTTCTTGATAAACACGGTTTACTCCTTGCTAACGCGCTGGAAGATCTCGGCGGCGGCACCGTTGAAGTGGCGCTCGTAACCAAGTTTTTGGGTAAACAATTCGGAATAGTCCGCAACCTTCTTTGTTGAGGCGCCGCCATCCTTGGAAGGCGCCACAAGGTTGTTGCCGATGTAATCGTGAATGCCTTTCAAGGCTGCATACTGAAGGGCAGCCGAGATCTTTTCTTCGGTAAGCGGCTTCGCCACGTTTACGGCAGCGGTAGCGGCATCTTTCTCATCGCGCCCAATAAGGGTCACTTCAAGCAGGATGCCATCCGGCGTAGGTTCGCAATAGGCGTTATAGCAACTATTGATGGACGTGACAAACCCCTTCGGTTCATTAGCTTCGTACTTCTTTTTTACATACATAATTGACCTCTTTTAGTCAGCGCTTAAATATTCAGTGATACAAATTTCATCCGCGATCATTGCGAAGTAGTTAGGCGTGGCGCCCTTCGTATCCGCGTCGTCGCTGAAGAATACCAGTTTTTGAACAACCCCGCTTGGAGTATCCCTGGAGGTCGTTCCATCCCACCACGCATTTTCGGGGTATTCCGTGCTGTGGCGGGATCCAAATTCGCTCAAATCATTAAACGTCCAGCGGCCATAATAATTGCGGTCATAGCCATCGCCATACGCCTTCTTATAAAATTCCACATTGACATTCAATGTCTTCCCGGACAGCGTGATATCATTCAGGACAATGGACCCGTAGTCGTTGTCCGCGACGCGCTTCTTAATCAGGCTCTTGACCTTCGCGAGGCAGCCTGCTTCGGTCGGCTTCCAGTAATTGGCGGGGACACCAAACACGCCGTCAAGGCATTCGGTCAGGTGAAGGATGTTTTCGCGGTTCGGCTTGAAGTTTTCGTATTCGATTCGGCTGTAACCTGCATACAGCATAACCTTCACGGCAATGCCCAATCTTTTATCCAAATCATCGTGCTCGTAACTGTAGGCGGAAATGCGCACGGCATCATAGAGATCCGAGCGGGCGCTTCCCTTTCTAATGGTCGAGGTCTTCCAGCCATCGCGCGTTTTTTGCTTGATGGTGATTTTCGTGGGGCTGCACTTGAACTCGCACTTGTCATTTTTGAAGGTATACTTCCACCAGTGGGTCGGCTCGGCAGGAGGCTCTTCCGAGGCAGCCGGTTCTTGGGCAGGCGCCGGGGTGGCAGGCGTGCCGGCCGGAGCGCCTTGCTGGGCGCCCTTTTGGTCATAGTAAGGACGATTCATTTCCTTGCAGGCTGCCACATAGCGCTGATACAGGTCATCCGAAACGGACAAGGTGGGGAAGGCGCCGGTGGTATCACGGACGAGACCGGGCTCGCTTTTCAGCAAGGAATACAATGCGGGGAGTTGCGGGAACAGCGGCTTCAAATCCTTTCCACGGACAGAACCGCCGTTCTTCAAAATAAGATCGACTACATCAAACAGCTTTGTAGGGCGCCCGCCGCGGGTCAATGCGGAGGCTTCATTTTGCTGGACAACAAAATTGATGTGCATATTAACCTCCTCCAAAATATACATTACTGGAAGGGTTTAACCACCTAGATGCTCAAGCAGGAGGCGCTTCAATTGCGCGATGGCATCCTCCAAAGAAGTGGTCCCCCAAAAACCGAAGGCCTCCTTTGTGTGCATATTTTGCATATCCTTTATCGGGTAAACGAAATCCTTGAAAGGGCGGACCATCGTAAAAAGTTCGTGCAGGTCCTTGTCCGACATTCCGGCCGGCGCCTCGAAATAGTCCATAAAAGGCCACGGCAGGTTCTTCAATCCGGAGTAGGAAACCAAGTCCCCGGTGGCTGGAGTAACCATCCCCTTCCCCGGGGTATACATGTGCTGTCGATGGATTAGATCTGTGGTCTCGCCGACAATCACCGCCCGGCGATAATACTTAGTGCCGAGGAGGTTGTCCCCGGCAAAATAGATATACTTTTTCTTTTGGGTCATTCTTCGGGTGGCATTGGGGTCACGATATATTCGTCCGATGCGGCAGAATGCACGGCAGTGGCTACCGCCCCGGCGGTTGCCATCAGGTCCTCGTCATAGGTTGCATCTTCCTTATGATTCAAGGCCAAAGGCATCCGCACCACCATCATATACTTGGTGGAGCGCAGCGATACCTCGCCGCCGATCCCCTTGATGGCGGATTCAATCAATGCATGTGCCTCATCCGAAATGCCATACACGCTAGGCATAATCGGAGGTTCCTGACCGGCTGCTTCCTTGCCTTCCGAATACGGAACGGAATACGGCAGGGTAATCGAGAATAGCGCATAATCGCGCGGATCTGCGCTTGTAAAGGCGACTAATGGTTCATCCGGCACATTCTCCACCTCAGTGCCATCCACAGCCGTATAGGTATGCGTATGCGCTTTTCCGGAGGCGTCCAGGGATGCAAGCGGGATGCCCTTGGGGTCATACAAATCAACCACGACCTTTTCGACCGGGAACACGCGGGACCAGGCAAATTCGGACACGCAGTTCATATGAATCTCCGCACCCCACGCATAGGCAAACAGGTTGCCTTCTTTGTAATTGACGAGGTCCGCTTCGCCCATATTCTGTATCACTGTGAAATTCGTCTTCGCTTCTTCCGGACGCTTTTCGGCGGAATTATAGATGAACTCCAAGGAGATCGGGACATTGTAGGTGCTTTGGAATCTTGCGGCAAATGCCTCTTCCAAGTCTTCCACCGCTTCCGCCTTATTGGACACAAACGCGCACGCAATACGGAATTTCGCATTGACCGTGGATTTGCCAGCAGGCCCGGTGATACCCTCATCCGGGGAATCTATCAAACGATAGGGGCGCCGGATAATCGGTTCAAGGCTGGAGCGGGTCCAAAACAATGCCATAAACGGTTTGCTGCGGACATCCTCTTTTGTAGTTGTCCCTTTACGCTGCATATGTTTTCCGGCCAATTCGTCGGAAATCCATTCCTCGGTTTGAGCCTCCTCCGCATCGTAAATGACATTCATACTGGGGTCAAACCCCTGCTCTTTAAACAGCTCGGCGATACGCGCAAGATACGCCTGAACGGCAACAGAAGTAATCATTCGTCCCCCTTAGTCATTTGCCTGCTTTTTAGGGGCGATGGTAATGTGGAAATGTTCGTGCAATGCCTTATGCAATGCCAACTGACGATAGAAGCGGCGGCCTGCCAAGGAGTGGGTCCACTTCAGCATTCCCTTACGGCGCTTGACCCCGGTAATCGTCCAAGAGCGGGAAGTTCTAGCTGCCGAAATAGCATTCGGGCGGTGATAGAAATCATGCAGCGCCTTGTACTGCGGGTCCGGTTCGTGATTCAGTAAAACACCCATTATGACCTCTTCTGTTCAGCGGCTTGCGCCGCCGGCACATTGATAATCTGCGTGGCGCCGGACATGCTATCAAGCAGCGATTCGATGTAACGCGCCTTTTCCGTCCCATTGACAAACGGCTGGACATCCGGGTCCTGAGTAAGCGTGCTGACGGTTTGATAGATATGCTCGATAACCGTGGTGGTCGCATCCGCGTATTCCATTCGGTCGAGCTCGGCAACGTTCACGGCGCAATACTGGCTGACGTGGATGAATTCGTCCGGGACAGAATAGCCATAGGACCGGAGAAGATCCTTGATAATCTTGGTAAGGAAGCGACGAAGGCCGTTTTGCATCATCTTCACCGCACGCGCATATCGCACGTACTGGCGCATTGCAAGACCGGCTGGCTGGGCCGTGCGGCCTTCGGCGCTGAAAAGGAACGAGTAGGGAACACCCTTGATATCCGTAATAAGATTGCGGAGATTGTTGATTTTGTCCGGGATGGAGGTGTCTCCAGCCTGATCGGCGGACAAGGCAACACTGATGCCGCCACGCTGCGTCTGTTCCGGAATCACGCGGATCTTGGAAGCGGAAGCAGCAAACAGACGGATAGAATTCAAATCGGCACCGGGGGCCGGAGCATCATTACTATCGTTGTTGTTGATGAGGTTTTCCCAATAGGCGTTAAAGGACTTAATCTGTTGAAGATCAAGGCCATCCGGCGCCTTCACGCTAATCAAGGTATTGCGCTGCATAGCGGCGGCAATGCCTGCCAAATACAGCTGTTCCAGCATTTCGAGGGAGAACACCTTATCGTAGATGTTCGCGCAGAAGTGGCGGCCAACCGTGGAAGTCTGCGCGATGATCGAATCCCTGCCCTGAATCATAATCTGTTCTTTGGAGAGGGAGAAGCGCATTCTATCGATTTGCATTTGGAGGCAGGCGATATTGTCGCTGTCAAGCGTAGAAATTCGGGTGGCATTCCCCGGGGTGATGCAGTAGTAAAGCGGCTGTGCCGACAAGCCTTCAAGTCCGACCGTGAAGATGGAACCGGGCTGGTAGCTGTCCTTCAAGCCGACAATATGGTGATTCTTATCACGGAGATACTCAACCCAATACTGCCCGTAGAAGATGGCATCGCAAACAATCTTGTTGAGGAATGTGTCCAGCGAGATGTTGAAGCGGAAATCGTCCACAATGCGCTGGGCGCGATTGGAGGACGGGAACTGCTTATCAATGGTCAAATCAAAGGACTTTTCGGTTTGCGGGTCAATCGCGAGGGCATCATAGGCGTAGGCATTGACCATAGCCTCGACGAGGTATTGTTCCTTCAATACCTCGTACTTGTTCAGGTCATTTCGGTAATTGACAAAGTGCTCATACAGCTGCGTCCACAAGCCCATTTGGGAAGTAGGCGCATTCGCGATTTCTTTGAGGCGCTGCTTGTCCGCATCCGATGTGGCAATGGCGTATTCAACGTCAGTCATACGGGACGCGATGGCCCGCATGATGGTGTAGTCCACAAATGTCTGCTGAAAAGATTTAGCTGCGCGAGTAAAAATGTTCATACACTAAATATACTATTTTCCGGTAAATAGGCGCACCGGAATAAAATGCGGCCTTACGGCAGGCGAACGTGCTTCTTCACCTCCACCCAATACTTGAATCGTCCCCACGCAGGGGACTCAGGGCAAATGAATCCGTCCGGAACCCATCCGCCTTCATTTTGATAGCCTTCCACGGCGATGAACAAGGAGGACGCCTTTCCAAGCAACAACTTCTTTGCGTCGTTGTCCATAAAGGTTTCCGGGATGCCCTGCCAATAGTGGAGCAGGTTGACGGCGCCCTGCCAAAAGTATGCCGGCGCCTTCATTTGCGCCTTCACGCCTATGCGCTCCACCAGCTCGCAAATACGATTCATCAATTCCGCACGAGCCTCCGCGATCCTGGCGGCCTCGGACTTTTGGAAGAAGAAATGGAGGAAGGGACTAAATACGCCTTGTCCCTTGGTCACCGGGGCAATGAGGAAGTGTGCAACGGGCACGCGCATACGCTCGCCATTCTGTAAAGGCGGATACCAACACCCTTCCTTCTGCCTTTCAGTGATGGTTTGAAGCGCCGTCGTAATCATATTCACGGCGTCATCTGTCCCGTTGCACACTAACGGACGCCTAGGCTTGCAGTGGTCCGCCCAATCGCGGACAAAGCGATTCGTGGCAATCTCGTCAATCAATTCCAGCCCTTCCTTATGCGTCTTGGTGAAGATGCTTTGGGACTGGCGAATGATATTGGGAAAGCGCTTCTCAATGACGGTGACCGGATCGTCCGCCACCTTTTGTCGAAGATTGAATGCCATTAGTCCTCCGGGAGAACCTCCACCATTGTCACGCGCTTGCGGAAAGCATCGCAGAACTTCAAGGTGGGGACATAGCGTTCTCGGATGGGGACCACTTCTCCGGTATGAATGTTCCGGGCAGGGCGGCGCTTGCGGTGCTGGAGAGAGAAGGTTCCAAACCCGCGGAGCTCGATGGTCTGCCCCTTCGAGATATGAAATTTTACAAAATCCAAAAAGGACTCAACAATGCCTTGAATTGTTTCGTGGGAGAGATTGCTCCCGTCAGCGATGTCAAGCACTAAATCTTTTTTCGTAATGTTCTTTGCCATACTTCAATATACGGCAAATCATCCAATACAAATTGTTGGAACGGTTGAGGCGTGGACACCTTGGAGAGGGCAAACGGTGCAGGCGTTCAAGGCGGGGGCGATTGCGTTGCCCACGTTGATAACATCCCCGGTCACGGTGACAAGGCCGGTTGCCTCCACCTTTGTGCCGGTCGGATCGTGCGAGATTTTCAGGTTGCCATCCCCGGTTTCGAAGCTGACCATAGAGCCGTCCTTCTTTCCGGTAAAGATGTTCTTCCCGAAGCGCAAATAAAAGTCCGTGCTGAGGTCCATCCCCGCCAGCTCCTCCGCAAGGCCGAGGATATACGATTGAACGAAAGTATCAACCGAAATGACCACCTTATCGCCAATCTCATATGAGAAGGTCAGCGGGAGGATTTGACGCGCCGTGGTCTCCAGCTCCGTCTCATTTCCTTTGGCATCGGTATACTTGATGCCGACAATGTAGTTCGGGCCTTCTTCCTTGATTTCCCCGACATAAAAGGACCGGCGGGGGTCAAGAAATTTATGCAATGCACGTAATCCGAGATCGAACTGCATATTGCCTCCTATTTGCGCAATAACAAGCGTATAAGGCGATTTCTGTTTAGGTGTTTGAATTAGTCTTGGGTTTTGCGAAATCGCCGTATACGCGCTTATAAATATATAAAAACGCCGCCGTATTCGCTACGGCGGACATTTTTACTTCTTGGAAGGTTCCTCCCACGGAAATTCAATCCACGCGGCGGAATCCGCATCCAATTCAGGAATGAATTTCCCGTAGTAGTCCGGCTGCTTCCGGGCGGTTTCCTTCGCCACGTCCGTGTAGAAGGTTACCCCGGGGAGATTCGCGTAACGAAGCAGCGTTTGGCCGGTGTCCGAGATGTCATCGCAAATCAGGCAGCCTTCACGCGGCTTGTCAAGGTATTCGATTTTCAGGAGATGGGAGAAGAGGACCGCAAGGCAGGCGCCGCCACGGGGAATCCCGTAAACGCCGTTAAGCATCCTGCCGTCCACCTTCATCTTGGAGGCTGCCCAAATGGCGGCGGCCTTCACCTCGTCCCAAGTGCGCTGAACTGTTCTTGGTCCATTACACATATTCGATCGGGTCCTTTACTCCGTTTGCCTCGAATGCGGCCTTGCGGTCAATGCAGGTGCCGCAGGTGCCACAAGCCTTTTCACCACCCTTGTAGCAGCTCCACGTCAATTCGTAAGGCACCTTGAGACGGAGGCCTTCGGCAACAACGCCAGCCTTATTCAGGTTGATGAGTGGGCGCCACACATGAATCTTGCCATAGGTGCCGATCGAGATGGCGTTGTCCATTGCATCGGCGAAGGCGGGGGAACAATCCGCGTAAGCCTGCCCGGCGGCATCATCCGCATGTGCCCCGTAAACGACAACGGCATCTTCACCGGGGAACAAGGAATCCGCATAGGCGGTAGCGATGGAAAGCAGCAAGCCGTTACGGAACGGAACATAGGTGCCGACGCGGCCTTCGCCATTTTCGGCGATCTGTTCGGAATAGGACTTGTCCGGGATTTCCGTCTTGGAATCCTTCATAAGGGAGCACACATCGCCGGCATACTTCATCACGCAAGAGATGTCTTCCTCGATGTGGCGGACGCCGTAGTATTCTGCAACCTTGCGGGCGCATTCGAGTTCCTTGTCGTGGCGCTGCCCATAGTAAAGGGTGGCGGTCACCACATTTTCTTTGCCATACTTTTCGATTGCGAGGGCGACGCAGGTAGTAGAATCAACGCCACCGGAGTTAAGAACGAGAGCCTTCATAGATAACCTCTTTAGGTATTAAATTGGGCAGCCCTGCGTAATTGGGAGCGCTGTATCTCTTAGGGGCCGCGTTGTTCGAATATACGAAAAAAGGCGCCCATAATAGGGCGCCCACCAAGGAAAGGACATTGTGACCCCCGGAAAGGATTTGAACCTTTGTGGACGGTTTCCGGAGCGGCTTTTCAACACTATAGCGCTTTTCAACGCGGCCTCCGGTCCTATCCCTACCCTAATCAGGGCGGCAGTTTTGGCCATCTCCTGCCACGCAAGGATCACAAAAAGGATTACTTCTTCATAGTTGGCATCTCCGTTAAGGGTTGCAATAACAGCCCTTATTTATACGGACCGCTAGAACGTATCCCAAATCAGCTGGTTGAGCTTGGCGACCGCACAACTGATCATATGTCCACGGTTGTAGCCGTAGGCACGTATGAATTCAGGGACGCTCGTTACCGGCTTGATGTAGGTGAAGCTGTCCACCGAATCAAAGTCAATGTAACGCGCCAGCTTGCTCGTAATGCCGAGGCCGTGGATATGAACATCGCGGGCGCGGGCATACCAAACGAGTTCGCGCATCAGGCGGGCGACATCGTGGCAGTTGGTCAAGCCGGAGCCTGCCACGCCACCGATTGCAAAGAATCCGCCGGGTCCTACCTTTTCGCAGTAATCGGCAAACTTTTGAATCGGGTCGAAGATGTGCCAAACCAGCGTAGGTTCCTCGCCGACAATGTCAATCAGCTTCTTGCGGAGGCGGGCGTATTCCTGCTCGCCAACCACGGACTGAATATCCAATTCGAAGAAGTGGGTGAAATAGCGGCGATACTTCTTGATGAACTCGCCGTAGGCTTCCACATACTTGTCAAGGTTGAATTCGCCCTTCAGCTTTCCCTTCTTGGCTGCCATCATCATAGAGAAGGCGCCGGAGTCAAGCAGGATCTCCTGACCGGGTTCGGGGCCGGAATAAAGATCCAGCGCCTCTTGCACGCGTTCCGGGGATGCCTTGCTCAAATAATAGAAGGACACAAGGACATATTTGAATTTGTGTTTACGGAATGCTTCCTTGGACACTGTCGCATGAAGCTTTCCGATATCAAGACCGGCATAATACTTCATTGTTAAACCTTATCCCAACCAATGATGTTAAAGTCTTCGGCGCCTTCGGAACTGCCGGTATCAACCGGTTCGGCGTCGGTCGGTTCAACCGGTTCGGCGTCGGCAGGCGCTTCAGGATCCGGAACCGCCGAAGCAGGCGTGGCGGCATTGTCTTCGGGGATTTCACCAACCACTTCGGCGGCCATACCAGCTTCCTGAGGCAACATGTTGCGCTTCTTGAGGATCTTGGGGTCCAGCGGGCGGATGTTCTTGATGTCCGTAATGATATTCTTCATTTCGGTGAGATACTTGGAGTGAACGCGGCCGCCCATAATTTCCTTCGCAACGGAGGCAAAGTCCAGCTTACCGAGGGACTGCGTCACGTTATCGATGATGCGGAATTCATCTTCAGCTTCCTTGTCAAGGTTGGAGATGATGCAGGGGATTTCGTCCAAGCCAAGTTTCTGCGCTGCCATCAAGCGGCCGTGGCCGGTGATAACGACGTGTTCCTTATTCACGACAATAGGAATTTGGAAACCGAAGCATTCAATGGAGTTCGCGATGGAATCCACGTTATCGGCGTGGGTCTTATTGTTGTTCTTGTAGGGGTAAATGTCCTTTACCGGGAGGTATACGATTTCGAGTTTGTGTTCCATTGTATTCCTTTTGAAAAGATACCTAAATATACGAAAGGAGGCGCCTAAATAATAGGCGCCCCCTACACCAGGAAAGAAAAATCGTCCGGATATGACGCGCTGAATTTCACAGACTCAAAGGCTATACAAGGCCATATCCGGTCCGTGAAAGTAGCAGCTGAATTTCACAACTTCAAAGGACTATACCTATGCCTTCACGGCTCCCGCGCGGGATAATTGTGCCCCCTGCTGGTAACTTGTTTCCCCCGGCCCTCACGGCCACCGGAGAAGCACACACGGGAGGCGTCCCAATCGTGCTCGCCAGCTGTCCCAATCTCGAGCTTGGACTTACCAGCGTTCTTTCAAATCTTTGAAGGTCTCCTAGCGCGGTGGCGCGACGCTTCCCTCGCAAGGGCTGGGCGTCCGGAGCTCCTTCGTTTTGAGTCATGCCCAAGGTAGGATACGGACCTACAGAGCCGATTCGGTCCTCGGCCAACGGATGCCAAGTGTATGCTTTTCCACCACAAGGACTACACTCAAAAAGCTATCAGGGCAGGACTTACACCTGCATTGCCCGCGGAGTGCTATCTTTCCCTGCCGGGATGTTTACACCATACTGCCGCCGCCGGATTCCTAAGCACAAGCGGTATTAGCGCCTGCTCGTTTAGAAGACCTGAATTTTTAGTGGACCCGCCCGGAGTCGAACCGGCGCATCCTCAACATCGCTTCTGCCTACCGATTGGCTGTGGCGGTTTCCCGCCCAGTGTTTACACGCACCTTATTTCAGAGCTATCGGCATATTGCGTTGGTTTGAGGCAAGCCCGCGCGTTCACAAGCCCAAAATTCTTTTGGCTGCATCTTCACAGCCTCTTAGTTGGCTGCGCTCCCATTTATTTTAACGTCCCCGGAGCACTCAAGGCGGGAATGCCACCTACTAGCCATTGTTGCGCAACTAGCATTCGGCGCTTTCAGCGATGCTTGCGCACCGCCTATTTCCTTAGTAGCGGGACCCGGACTCGAACACGGGGACCTCGTGGTTATGAGCCACGCGAGCTACCAACTGCTCTATCCCGCAGTAAATCTATACGCTTTTGACGTAGCGCTACCTGCCCATCTCAGGGAGGACCTCCTAGAAAGAGGTGCCGATCTCTTAACCCTATTGACCGGTCCGAGGGAAACTACTTCATTGCTTGTCAAGACAACTACGTAGGCGACATGGCGTGCAGCTTGAAGGACCTAGCCTCACTGTTTAACCCATGCGGGCCTGCACGCTGTATTTTTCCGATTTCCTTCAGCCCAATGCGGCCTCCGGCGCTTTGCCTCGGCCCGCTTCGCTTATCACGGTCACCTTAGCAAAACCTCATCGGGAGGTGATTAAATATACAAAAGTCCTTACGCGTTGGCAGGAGCTTCAGCCGGGGCAGCTGCTTCGGCCTTCTTGTCCGCCTTTTCCTTCTTTTCGCCAGCATGTTCGGTCTTGCGCTGGGCACGGAGCTGCGTAAGTTCGGCGAGCGGGGCGGAGAAGTCCTTGCCGTTCTTCTTCAAAGCGGAGACGCGGTGGGCAAGGCGGCGAATTTTCAACTGCAAATCTGTCATTTGGATAACCTCCAGTTATGGGTTGTTCGTTATTTGTTGATATATACGGACTGTCCCAACCCTTCGGAATTCCGCGAAAATTTCGCCGTTTTTCAAGAAAATGCAGAAATCTGCAGAAAACGGGTGTCTTTTTCAAAAGAAGTATCTATATTATGGACATAAGGCCGCAGGTAGCGGTCGAACCAAGGAAAGAACGGTATGAGCACAATCCGCGTAGTCCGCAAGGCATACGGCAAATACAAAAAGGAGCACTGCATTGTCCAATTCGACAAGTCGCTTGAACTGGACTTTGAAATATGGTGCAAGATATATCTTGAAAAACTCTTCAAGAAACACGGACGCGACAATATCGAAATCAGGAGGTAATATATGATGAAAGAACTTTCAGTGCTCCCGCGTCCATCGCGCACAGCACCCTTCCCGCCGTTCGATTCTACCAAGATCAACGTGTCCGAATTGCCGGACACTATGCGCCCCAAGCACTACTCGATCACCGCCGACGCCGATGTTGCATCGATTGATTGGGTTACGCAAGATCCGTGGTCCACCGAGGACTGGAAGCAATTTACTAAGGCGCTCATCAATGCATTCAGGCGCAACGGCTGCTACGGCTACATTGTATTAGATATCCGTAACCGCGACAACACAAAACACTTTCACCGCACAATCACCGTTAAAGGAGGCACCTATGCCCGTCAAAGCAATTCTCAAACTTCTCGAAAGAAATCACGCCAAGGCACTCCAGCCCCGGAAGAGGGCGCTGGCAACCAAGCTGGCGAAAGCAAGAAAATCCTCGTAAAGCAACGCCTTGAGTGGTCCGTGAATACCCCGGATCTTCTCAAGGACATTATCCCAAATATGAGGGCGTCGGAATCGATCAGCCCTTCCATCATCACAATCTTCGGGAGCCTTTTGGCTGAAGTTGCGAAGCGCGCGACAGAACTCCACGACCCGAAGCTGGATTCCCTTATGCTCCGCCTGAACCTCTATGAATGCGATGGCGCCAACGGGGATGCCAAAAACAAATGGCGCGTCAAGATGATTGACAAGCTGGAAAAGATGGCAAAGGAGAAGCAATAATGAAGAACCTCATTTTCAAAATCCTCCTCAAAATTTTCAAGATTCCGGTTGTCCCTAAAAAGGACTACCTGGACCTGCTTGCGCGTTTCTACCACGCAAAAGGCGTGAGCAGCTACAATCTCGCCCAATACAATTTCATTCGCGGGGTACACGAAAAGGACAAAACCGTGAAAGCCCGCCTCTTCCACAAGGAATGCGAGGCAACCTACCTGCGTAAAGAATTTTATCGGCTGGAAGATCGGGTCCGCCACAATTGGCTGGACGAGCTCAAGTGGCCGGCACCTTATAAGGAGTCCAATCATGAATCAGTTGGATAACGTACTGCTACAGCAGCAAACGCTTATCACCTGCCGTGCTTTCTTTCCCAACAGCAAAAGCACTTTCAGCGGGGTGATCTGTTATAAAGACGGGCGGCCTGCCGTATTCGTAGAAATCAACCGCCGGTGGGATGGAGGCGTGACCTATGATATAACCTATGATGTATGGGTTTATCAGGACCATACAAAGACCATCTATTCCGTATCGTATGACCGGATGTGCGCCCGCCTAAAAAAACTAAACCGCATTTTATAAAGGAGCTTAACTATGTGGGCAAAATACTCGCTTTACACACTCCCGCTCGAAAACGGGAGACTCCGCAAACCCGAAGAACTTCCCAAGGAACGCAGCCTGCTTGACTGCATGATTCACAAGGCGACTTCGGAAGCCACGGCGGGGAGGAAAGTTTACCTGCTTGCGATGGACATTTCGGAGGCGCCCTTGGTCCGCCGCATTACGATGCTCAATCCGGACCTATCCTCATTTTTAAAGTCGGTGAATGGAAAGCTCGTTGCCTGCACCCCGCCGGTTCAACCCCGCCAGTTCAGCCCGGTGGCTTGGTTTAGGGCGGTTCCGGAAGAAGGCGCCGTGGTCGTCATTTATGGCGCCGATATGATTTTCAATTCCTACGCGGCCGCCGTCAAGGCGCTCAAAGAGGCGCAGGAGGTAAAGAACTGCGAAATCATCTTTGCTTGGCGCGACGAGGATATGCCAGCCATACGGCCGCCGGTAACCTTCTTTGCGTGGGACGAATTGAATCCCCCGCCCGAAAAGCCGATTCCGGTCCACACGCCTTTCAAGGTCGCCAAGGAGGACTATTACAACAATCCAAAATTGATGCAAGATCCGCTCCTGCTTTATTGTCCGGCAAAGGAACTCGCCTACAAGCTGGACCCGGAGGATCCGTGGGACCGCAGACTCCTTGATGCCTTCAACAGTGAAATGCGGAAGGGATAACGTATATTTAGTGCATAGGTTCGTTTTCTTTCATAATGTCTTAGGGCGCCGTTCATAGCGGCGCCCTTTTGCGTGCGTGTCCCCGCCGATTGAAAGTATATTTGTGGTATGCCGCACAGTTACAATGTCATTACGCGCCACGCCGATTTCAGGGAATACATCGCCCTCAAGCACTTGGTTCAAATCCAGGGCTTCGTTACGGATGTCTACCTCCCGCGCGAAGGCGGCTATGACCCGAAGACAAGGACTGGTTCCATCTACAATAACAAGGACCACGAATACCGCTATCCGGACGAGCCGGACTTCCAAGCGCGTATCGCCTACACGGATCCGCAAGCCGACATGTTCGATCACGGGGATGTGCAGGAGGTGAATTTCTCCAACATTGCCTACACGCTCAAGCGCCTGCCTCCCGACATCGCGGAAGCTGGCAAAGGGCAGTTCCGCCCCAAGAACAGCAAGATCGAAAAATATTGCCCCGGGGATATCGAGCAGTATGCCAAATTGTATGTCAACTACGGCGGGATGGACTTGTCATATTTCGTAAGAGAAATATCAGTTTTGCGCAACCCAAATGCCAAGGCTGTGGATGATGAGGCGCTGATCAGGCTGGAGCTCGTAATTCACGTATAACGCGCTTTTAAGGCGATTTTAAAGGCGCCCCGAGTATTTGGGCGCCTTTTCTATTTTCCGGGCTTATACGCGCCTAAAACGCACAGCAATCTTAGTGGATAGGGTGGGATTTGAACCGACGAACCCCGAAGGGAGCTGATTTACAGTCAGCCTGCTTTGACCATCTTGCATACCTATCCAAATTCGCTGGAAAGGTAGGACTCGAACCTACAACCATCCCGTTAACAGCGGGACGCTCTACCAAATTGAGCTACAATCCAATGTTTCGTGGAGCGTATCGGACTTGAACCGATGACCCCCTGCTTGCAAGGCAGGTGCTCTACCAACTGAGCTAACGTCCCATTAGTAGTTCCGGGGGGATTCGAACCCCAGTTGTGCGGATGAAAACCGCATGTCCTAGGCCACTAGACGACGGAACCAAATTTGCGGAAAATAAAAACGGCACCGTTTCCGGTGCCGTCTCCATTAACCGTTAAATGCACTTGGAAATCAACACCGCACAGAACACGCAAAATAGGCTTCGGCATTGGCCTCGGCTTCATAGTAGAAATTATTTGCGAAGTTCTTTTTCATGTTGAATTTCCTTTACGATTGATAATATAGATACGGGCTGGAGATACGGCACGAGATTTGTGCAAAAAAAATCCGGCGCTTCCCGAAGGTCCGCCGGACTAGTCACGGTTCTTCACTCCTCCGGGTTTTATCCCGCGGCACTGACCGATGCCGCCCGCCCTTATTTCGTAGGCGGAACGCCAACGCTACGGTAAATAACCCCGGCACGTTGGAAGCCCATTCTTTGAAGCACAGGTGGGCAGCCCTGCATAAAGGTTTGCACGCAGTGGACTTTCACCACAACCACCGGATCCACACCGGCACTCTCAGTAACCCGGGAGCTACCCGAACCACCTGTTATCTTCTTGGTCTTTGCCACCAGTAGGCCTCCAAGTGTATGCATCCACCTGATGGGCTGAAATGGTAGGTGTCCATCCGAATTGAGTTATGCGTGACTTTCTTCTATATACGCTAGCGGGGAACCTCTTGAGGCTCGCTGATGGCAACATATTCAATCGAATCCATCACGGCGGCCTCGCCTTCACAATGCCCGTAGCCGCCCAAGCCGCATACAAGGGTCTTGCCGCCTTCAACAAGCGCCTTCAATTCCTTGCCGCCCGGCAGGCTGGGGTCAAGTGCCACGCTCGCCACAACATGTCCGCAGGTATCCTGAAGAACATCAATGGTGCCGCACTGGAGTTCTTCCTTCTTTTGGTCCATCTTAGGCCAGCGAAGGGTTGCCACGCGCTTTTCCGGCGGGCGCGAATTAAATTCCGCCACTGCCTTTTCGGGGAGCGCATAGTGACGATGGTTGCGGTTGGATTGAAAATCCATCTTGAGAAGAGTGCCTTTAACTTCCATTAGAAAAAATCTCCTTCGTTGAGCATTTCACTTGCGGCTATTGGGGTGTGGCCGCCGAGCATAAACCAAACATCATCATCCAGCGGATCCGGAGATTCCGGGAAAGAGAAGTTCTTTACGGATTCCTCCGGGACGTGGTAGTAGTTGCTTGCTATGCGGAGAGCATCCGCTTCCGGCTGCCCTTTAGAAATCATTGACTTCTGAAAATAGCGGGCCTTCATTACCCGCCGTTCTTCGGAGTCGCTTGGATCATAGCCTGCCATAGGCGCCTCCTTTAACCGCCAAAATGGGTGCGGTTGTATTCTTCCCGGCGCTGGCGCTCTTTTTCGCGGTAGGATGCTTGGCGATCGGCGGCGCGATACTTTGCCTTATTGGTTTCGTGTTCAATGATGCCGTTGAAATCGGCACCGAGCATACCTACGAGTGCGGTGCAAAGATTGATAGCGGTCATTTGCCCTCCATAAACGTGACCATTTCGGAAGTAAGGTTCTTCGTGGCGATAAATCGCTTCAATTTAAGGGCATACCGAAGAGCACGGCTTTCGCCTTTTTTTGCGGCGTCACGCTGCTCGCTGGCAAGGACCAGGGCGGCAATGCCATCAATATCATTGTTCTCGATAAGGACACGCGCCTTTTCACGGCGGGTAGCCCGCTCGGCCTCCAATTTCAAAACCCCGTTAAGGGCTTGCACTACGGCGCTACTCATACGGGCCTCTCTTTTACATCGTCTTCCGAACGAATGCCAGCGGCGAGCATCTTGAAATTCAGCCAAATGTTCTTAACGATATGCCCGATGCAAGTGGCGTGGCCGTCCTTATCAAAGGCAACGCGGACATACTGGCCGCCGATTTTGGAGCTATGATTGACGCCCACGACCGCCATAAGCCACAACATCGCTTCGCAGCCATAACGGGTTCCGCGAATGTCCTTGTCAAGGAACTGCCCTGCCGTGAGGTCGCCAACGGTGCAGGTGCCTCCGCCAGCCATATCAACGATCGCGGACACCTCAGCAAGGCCGTTGGCATCGCCGAGACCTGCTTCGCGGAGAGTTCCGTTTTCAATGGTATACCCACGCTTGTTGAGAATTTCGGCGGTGAGCTCCTTCATTTCTTCAATTGCAGTGCTACGCATTAGCAGGTCCTCCCGTTTTCGTAAACGTACTTCAAGGTGGGGAAGCGGAGGCTGAACTTGCCGTCCTGAGACTTTGTTTCTTCAAAGTACTTCACCGTGATGGTCTTGCCAACGATCTGCGAAGGATCTTCCATCCACGCGATACGCTGTTCGCGGCTCATACCGGAGCCAACGCCGACCTTGTTCCCCTTATGGTCAATCACAAGGCGGGTGACGCCCTGATACTTCACGATGCCCTGACCCGGCATTGCGGTAGACATTTCGCCGACCTCGACGCCTTCAACAGTGTATTCGGCATCGAAGAACTTCTTAACCTTCAAAAGGTCCTTGGTGCGGCCGGACTGATAGGGCACGTCCTTGCGCAGCATAAAGCCTTCCCAATTGCCTGCTTCCACATAGCCAGCCCAGCGGTCAAAGTCCGCCTGACAGGTCAAACGTTCCTGCTTGAGCGGCTTCACCCAGCAATCGCCGTGGGGCTGTTCTTCGTAGGCGGCATTGAGCTTGTAAAGCAGGTCAAGGCGCTGGGAGAATGTCTTGCGGGTTTTGCCAAGGCGGAATTCATCGTAGGTGAGCACATCAAAAACCTGATAGCAGCACGAAGTAATCGCGTAGTCCTTCTTACGGATTTCCTTCATCACGGACTGGAAGTCTTCGTCGCCGTTCTTGTCAATCTTGCAAAGTTCGCCATCAAGAACCCACTGGCCGGAGAGACCGAGGCAGAAGGTGGCGACGGCAGGCTTGAGCTTATCCAGCGTCACAAATACCTTGTTTTGGCGGGAGCGGAATTCAACGCCCCCATCGCTGACGATGGCAACGCAGCGGACGCCATCGCACTTGCGGGAGGCAAAGTAAGTGCCATCCACCGGATTCACGCCTTTGACCTTTTCAAGGTGCTGCGCAAGCGCAACTTCAAACTGGTCATCCAGTCCAAGCACTTCGGAGCGGTAAGTGTCCCAGCCGATGCCGAGGCTCAAATCGCGGTCAAGGACCTGAAGAAGGAAGCGCTGCATTTCTTCATCCCAATATCCCAAATAACCCTTAATGTGTTCAATCGCCGCGTTTCCGGTAAGTTCGCGAGAAGCAAGGCGTTCAAGTATTCGGTGGAAGCCATCGTACCAGCTGCCAAACCAATGATCTTCACGCTGTTTCTGAATTTCAATTCCCTTGGACGTGATGCCATAGGTGATCGATTTGTCCATCGCATCGGCGGCAATCAAATCCACTAATTCACTGCGGTGGTTTTTGAGAAGGGAGATCTTCTCGGAAAGGGTGGCAGCCTGACGGACCTGCGCGAACACTTCAATTGTTGAATTCATAGTTATACCTCTTTTACTTCAAGGATTTCGTGCTCGCACTGATCGAGCCCATAAATTTTCTTACATTCATCTACGGAGCGGACGTGACATTCCTGCTCCCGGAACTTGCCATCGCGGCAAAATTCATCGCGGTATTTGAAACGGACATGAACCATATTTACACCGCCTTGTTCAAAATTGCATAACCCTTGAAATCGGAACCGGTGCGCCAAGCGTTTGCGGCTGCCTTGATTGCTTCCAGGGCGCTCGCATATCTTTCCTTGCAGGTCCACGGCAATGCGCGGGCGAGGAAAAGACCACGCGGGGTGATCGGGCGGCGGGCGCCGGTGTTGGACTTGCGGTCATACCAGCCGCTGATGCAGGCGTCATAGAGGGCGACCGCATCTTTGCCAGCCTTTTCAACATATTCGCGGAGAGTGTCGCGGTCGTCCGGCCTGCCGATAAGCGTAAGGATATCAACCTTGCCTTCGCCATCGGCGGAGGCGCCTTGGGAGAAATTATTTTTGTGCTTGGATTCAACGCGGATATCGGTTCCGCTCAAACGCATCAACTGCTTGGCAACGTAGGTGGGGAGCGCTGCATCGCCTTCCGGATCCCAGCGGAGGCAGGCAATGCAGAAAATCAAATTGGCGCGTGCGCGAATTTCATCGGCGCCCATCGGAGAGCGCGAGCCATAATAATAAACGGCGTAGTCAATGACCTTTTGGCACTTCTTGTAGTATGCTTCCTTGTTTGCTTCCCAGCGAGCCCAAACTTCCGGGGTGACGGCCGCCAATGCGGCATTGTATTTCTCATAATCTTCCCGATAAAGATCGGAAGTTGGGTGTAAGTCCGTTACCATATTTTCTTTCCTTGGGTTTCGGCGCTACCTGCGCCGGTATACCTTAAATATAGTATCGTCGTTTGAAAAAGACACTAGGATTATTCGAATTTTTCGGAAATTTTTTGAAAAACATTGCAGATTTTTTCGGCAACGGTCGCCAAGGACCGCACCCGGCGGTTCAGCCTAGTGCGTTCAATGGTGCTTTTGGCGTGGGCAGCCCGGTATTCGGGGTCATTCTCCCACCGCTCATTGGCGTATGTGCGGGCTCGCTCGCGCCGGGCATCGGCATTCTCCGCATAGTTCTTTTGCCAAATCTCGGGATGAGCAGCATAGTATTCGCGGTTATATTCCTTTTTGTCCTTTGCCATCGTTGACCTCGTATATTTATGCTATGATTATCACAAAACAACAATCAAAGCGTTTACGCTATATTTGCGGGACTGTTGATTACAACCAGCCCTGCGTCAAGAAATATACGGGCGGACCCGAAGGAAAAATCCGCCAAATCGGCAAATTCAAGTACATTGAACGCGGAAACGAGCTCGTTTACTTCGAATACGATGGGAATGTTACTCCCCTTTCCAACTACGAAGCGGAAGAATTCCTTTCGGCGCTTATGGACGATAGCGGCTTCCATCTTGGCGGCTGCATTCACGTTGAGGACCTGCCCTCAGCCGACACAAACAATCACAACGATATCGTGGATGCCGTCGCCGGGGCGGTTGAACACCAAGTTCAAATTGATGTCCAGCCCAAAAACGAAGTTCACGAGGTCAACGTTCCGGTTGAAGTCCAGCCTGCCACCGATGACTGGATGGATGACAATGGCAACGATCCGGACAACATTGACCAAGGAACCGCCGATATCCCCGAGCTCCTAACCGAGGAAGAAAAGAAGGCTGCCGAGGAAGACAACCTCCCGCCAGTGATTGACACCTCCACGGAAATCCCGCCCGTTAAATTGACGGAGCACGCCATTACCAAGGAGGACGCGGAGAAATCAATTGAGGATGTGGAAGGGCAGCCTTTAACCGGGGCGCCTACCCTTCCGTTTGCCTCGCCGGATGCCTTCAAAGGAATCAAGATGGTTGACAAGCCGGTCCCTCCGGTAAAAACCCCGAAGCAAATGTCCCCGGAAGAGTTGACCGAGGATGTTGTCCGCGAAATCTCTATGACGGCAGCCGCAAGGGAAGCGGCACGCCTTCATCAAATCGAGTATATGAATTTGCCGGATATTCCGTCGCAGAACATCATTCGCGCGAATGCAAAAATTCCCGGTTTCTTGGATGACTACGGGAAATGTCTCAAGAAAGTCGGGATGGCTCGCACGCTGACCGAAATTGCAAAGGCGCTGCCCGGGCAAATCGATTGGATCTTTAGATAAGGAACAAACAACATGACCTACATCGGCATCGACAACGGAGTCACCGGGACCATCGGAATCCTTGATGGCGACACCTCCATCTTCGTTGAAACCCCGGTATTCGAAACCCTCGGATACCAAAAGTCCAAGGTGCGCCACATCAACCGCATTGATGTGCCTGCCTTGAAAAAACTGCTTGAACAATATAACCCACTTACGACCCGCGTGGTGATAGAGAGACCGATGATCAATGTGATGCGCTTCCAAGCATCCATCTCGGCGGCCCGTTCCCTGGAAGCCACGCTCATCGTATTGGAATCCTTGCGCTTCGGCTACGAATATGTCGATTCCGGCCACTGGCAGAAGGTGCTCCTCCCGGCGGGAGTCAAAGGCGCCCCGAACCTCAAAAAGGCCAGCAAGGAAATCGGCCTGCGCATGTTCCCGATGCACGCGGAAATGATCAAGAAGCACGGGGATGCGGATGCCATCCTCATCGCCGAATGGGCGCGTAGACGCGGCGTTTAAAGCGCGATTTACGCCTGCCTAGGCAATTACACGGATAAAACAAAACGGCGCCTTAAAGCGCCGTTTTTGCGTAAATAAACCGGGTCCTATTTATTTGGGTCCGGTATGGCAAACCACTTGGTAACGGGGACCTGAATAGACTTCCCTATTTGAGGACAGAACACCATAAAGCGTTTGGATTCCTCGTCGAATTGGGCGAGCACCGGCTGGCGCGTTTCCGGGAGGACAACCAAGTAGCCGAATTCGGATGCCCTATTGGGGCGGACCTGATTGAATTGGCGCCACACGCCCGGTTCCAGCTCCTCCGCCAATTTCCGATTCTTGCCGTGATAAATGCTATAAGCGTGGCGGCAATCGGGACAAAGGGAGGCGCCATACCAAGCCGCCCAAACAGCGCCCGGTTTACCGCAGCGCTGGCAGCGGTGGCGGTTGGCAGCGGCCATCAAATCATCATGCGTTGGCGCCCGTAAATCATCATGCGTTGACATTTGTGCCTCCTACATACCGGCCTCAAGCGGGGAATCCCCGGCCAATGAGCGAACAAGGGCGTCCAGCTTTTCCTGAGAAAATTTGCAACGGCCTTCCACGAAGCCGCCAGTCGTGAGGTTGTTAGCAGGCGGGAAGTCGGGACCAACCGAGCGGTATACGCGGATTGTGCCATCGGCCTTGACCACGTTGGTGAGGAACGAAAATTCGAAAGTCCAGTTGCAAGGACCGGGGTTGTCCTCGAACTTGAATTTCGTTGTCAGGCGCACCGTAATGAAATGATGCGCGTTGGAGGTGAGCGTAGTGTCGAACGCCAGCTCCGCAAACTTCTCGCGGGAGAGATGGTAGGACAATGCCTTCTTCGCCATACAGGTCGCGATCAATTCAATCACGCTGATGGCATTGAACAGCTTGGTGAGTTCCGGTTCGGTTTTGATTTTTGCTGCCATATTGCCTTTCCTTGGTTAGGCGCCAACCCGGCGCCGTATACCTTAAATATACATTCGTATACTGAAAAAGACACCCTATTTCTTAGGTATCTTCCGTTTGAGGGCATTTTTGAGGCAGTTATGGCGATGGCCGCCTTTCATATTGGGCTTGTAGCGCTGCCATCCGCCGTCGTGGTGTGTAACAAAGGTTCCAGCCTTTACGTGGATGTAGCTGCCGAACCCGTGGCGGTCCACCTCAAGCGGAATAAAACGGTCCACCGCATATTTATACACGGTGGATAGGTCGGTGAGCTTGACCGGGATGGTATACCAGCTGAACTTGCGCATTACAAATGAATAGCGGATAGATCCGCAACGTAATAGTCCGCCTTGCATTCTTGGCAGCGGTAGTGGCGGCAGACCACGCCCCGAAGTCGGACCGGTTCATCATACACTAGAAAGCGCGTGGATCCGCAAATGCCTGCCTTAATGGGACGCGTGCATTTGTCAGGAACCTCAACGCGGATTCGATGCGGCTTGTAGTTGAGCTTGGTGCTTTCAATCATTTGATAGCGGCCTGCTGTTGTTTCTTCTCAAGGACTTCCTTGAAAACTGCCTTGAAGCACTTTTCGCACAGGTCAAAGCGTTGGCCCTTGCTCCGAGGCTTGTCGTAAAGCATATCCTTGACGTTGATTTCACGGCGGGGATTCTTTTTGCAAATATCGCAAACAATCATTTTGATGCTCCTTTTTAATAAAGTTGGAATACCTTAATGCTGCCGCCTTCTTTCTCTTCGAAAACGTTATACTTATAATCGGTCCCGTCGAAGCGATCCCATGTTTCGCGCTCGACCATTTCACCGGCAACAACACGCATACTGCCAGCACTCACCGGCAAAAGACCGGACTGTTCCATTCCGTGCTGATAGCCGACAACATCCAGTTCGTCATCAACGTTTTCAAGACGCTTCTTCAAATCTTTAACTTTCATATGGATGCTCCTTTGTTAACTTACCGGCAAAACGACCACCGCTTTTCATAGCAGGTCATACACATATGCCCATCCTGCATTGTTCCGGGCGTGACCGGCTTGCCACATTCTATACATACGTTTTTAGGAACTGAAAGAGACACGCGTTTAGTTTTCTTTCGCAAAGTCATACTACCCCCGGCACTGCTTGACCCTTTTACGGCCTTTACGCTCCACATTCAGCCACTTCTGCGCTTCTTCGCAATAGCCCCAGTTTTCCAGCAGCTTGCGCTCGGCGCGGGCCCAATTCGCGATCGCGTGCCACATTCCGCGAAGCAGGCGACGAATATACACCTTCATCCCTTCATTGCAATCGATAAGGCGCCGGTTTTCTTCGGTCAATCTGTCAACCTTGAATTCCAGCTCCTTTATCAAATTCTTGCGGTAGTTCGTCACGCTTGCATCACAAGCAACGGACTGCTTGAGTTCGGCGATGCGCTGGGCTGCCTGCTGGAGCGGGCGGCATACAATGTGTTCCGACGGCATAATGCCCTCAAACACATCCTCGCACATCTTGTGCTGCATCTTGGCGATCTCGCCATTCAATGAGGCGATCTTCGCATCCTTCTCGGCGAAGGCATCCAGCAGGTCCTGAATCTTCACGTCGCAGCGCATCGGCTGCCCGGCGATCTCGGATTCAATTTGGGCGGCACGGAGTTTTTCTAGGAGTTCTTCGCTTTTCATTTTCCAATAATCCTCATTGGTTGTTCGGCGGTCACAATCCCTTTGCCGGAGGCGATGGCGTCCGCATACTTAGTAAGCAGGTGATCCCGCAGGGCTTCATAATCTGCAACTTCGTAGGCGCCTTTGTCTCCAACGCGCTCCCACAGGTGGCGGCGCTTCATACAAAATCTTTCGCGGTCGCTGCCAAGCGGGCAGGCCTTTTCACGCTCCAGCCAACGCAATGCTTCCAGCTTTGCCCAATTAGCGATTGCCTTCCACATAGCCTTGCGGAACGAGAGCATTGCATTTGAACGCTTGCCAACCAGCTTTGCGAGCCTGCTATTGGAGGCTTTCAATTCCTCAATAGTACCATCCTTTGCGAGGCACTTGCTTTCCAGGCGGTCCGCCTTGGTTTGCATTTCCAAATAATTCTCTTTTCGGTCATACGCGATCTTGCGAAGGGTGCTTCTTTCGTCGGTGAGGTCCTTAATAATTTTGTCGCGTGTCGCTACCTGCTCGTCCAAGAATTTAACCTTCTTTTCATAGGCCGCATTTTCGGCATTGAGTTCATCGATCGCGGTTTGGTTGTCATCGCGTTCGGCGCAGGCATTGGCGGCACAGTCTTCATACTCCGCCAGCTTCTTTTTCAGGTCCTCAATTTCCTTGTCCTTCGCCTCGCACGAGGCAGCCTTCGCTTTCAACTCCTCAATTTCTTTTTGACAATTCTCCAAGGAATCCAGGGGAAAGCCGCAAATTTTGGCAAATTCATCAAATGACACGGGGTTCTCCCTATTAAAAAGGGCCCCATTTTCAAATTCTTCCAATCTTTTGCGCTGGTCCTCAATTTCTTTATTCTTTTCCGCAATGACCTTATCAACGTCTTCGGAATCACACACCCACCGTTCGCCGGTCTCCGGGCTGCCAATCATCCAGGTCTGCAACGCCATAGTCTTCGGGCGGGGAAGGTAGTTGTCCTCGTAATCGCGGATTGTGCGGTCCTTCACGTCAAGCAGGTCGCGCACTTCCTGAATATGAACCCACACGCCCATCGGATCTTCCGGCATGAAGGCAATAGCCTTCCCTGCGCCTAGCACCTTAATATCGGGTCTATGTCTTTTCAAATTCTCGTTCATTTGGTTGCCTCCTCATCATCATACGCTTCTTTTTCGCGCACAATAACTTTTTTCCTGCCGTCACGGATCACCCAATAATCTCCTTCTTTTTGGTAATTGCAATTAAGCGCCGTGCACATTCCATCTAGGAATCCTTTTAGGTATTTAAGCTGGACGTTTTCAAACCCAATAACATCGTCATCGCCTCGCTTTTGCTTGTCGTTAAGAATTTCGCCAACGAAATCCTCTAACTTGTTTTGCAGAAGTTCAACGAATTCGGTTCTCATTTGGCAGCCTCGGGCTTATTGAAAGAGTGATACCATAAATTGTGGCGGGAGATGTTATTGTCTTCCTTGCCAAGGCGGAGAAGTGCAGCAACACGTAGCTTAGAATCAAACTTGCGCCCGCTTTCGTCTTCCCATATACGCCAAAACCAAAAGCGGATTCCGCCAAAATCCAAATGCCAGTGTGCGGTGGAGCGCTTACGTTCGATGCGGCGGAGATAGGCGTTGCACGCCTCCTTACCGAGCGCCTTATAGAACGCGGGGATCTTTATTGCCTTCTTCATACCACCTCCTTCGGCACCACGCGGGAAAGCAGGGCCTCCGCTTCGCTATCCGGCAAAACTTTGGCACCACGCAAAATCTCGGGCTTGATTCCGGTAGTATGCTTTTCGGGGCGCTCCCAAACATTCACGTAGCCCCGGCAAACCACGATCCAGCAGTCATACTCTATGTCAACGGAGCCAAGACTAATGTTGTAGTCGCGGTCGCCATTTTCCGGGATAAGCAGGCGGGGAGAAAAACCCAGTGCGTGAACGATGATGCGGCCGTTGCCATCCGGCAATTCAATCCACTTCCCTACCAAGACAGCGGCATCGGAAATGACCTGCCGAATATAGCGATGGCGCATATCCGCTATCTCCATAAGAAGGGCGGTTGACTGTTCCTGCTTGGCGGCAATTGTCTGCGCCAAGAAATTGGACTGGGCAAACTGATCATTCATTTGACTACCTCCTTAACAGTGGCAACGGTTTCAACCTCGCCAACATATACCTTATCATTCGGGGCCACATAATGCCATACCGGAGGACGATACTTGGTATTCCGGTCAGCCATCTTGCTGCGGGCCGCACCCGGCGTTTTGAAATGGGTTGCTTGCGCCAAATCCTCGGTCCAGTCGGCACGCCCTTTCTTGGAGCCCCAATACAAGCGGGTATCGCTGCTGTAATTGCGATTCCCTTCGCTAGGCTCGAAAACGATAACCCAGTAATGTTCTTTGCTTTCAAAACTCATAGCAGCGCCTCCCAAAGCCAATCGACCAGCTTATACAAGGCAATAAGGAAAAGCGCAATCCCAAATCCGAGAAGGATGCGGCGTGCCCCAAAACCGAGGGTGTTCTTGAGAGCCTTGCGGAGCGTGTAGCCTGCCTTCAATTCAAAGTAGAGCATAACGAAAAGACAAACTACCGCAATGCCGCTGACCACATATAAAATCAAATCATTCATACTACGCCTCCTTTTTAAATCTCCCCGCGACGAATTTTCGCATTGCAATCGCAGCAAACAAAAAGATTGGTAACAAGCCTGCCGTGGAAGGAGACACTATGCATCGCGTGCAATTCACCAGCGCCCCACGGCTTATTACAAATAACGCAAGTTGTAAAGTAAGGGTCCTTCAACTCCGCAACGGCAGGGCCAGGGATAGGGCGCTCTATAATCCCACGCTTTAAAAGCAGGGCATCCACAGCGGCCTTACGATACACCAGCTCATCCGGCAAAGATTTACCGGAATAAACGCCCAAGGCAACCGCATCGTCAATATCCGGGGACTTGCGTTCCTTCAAGCGGGCGATCTCGGCGTCCTTCGCAGCGAGGACGGCATCCACATCGTCCTTGAGATATACCCTAGCTTCTTCGCCCTCCTGCAACATCATAAAGTATGCTGTTTCGGACTTCAAGCGCGTTTTATCTTCCATAAGGCACCTCCTAGGCACGCCAAGTCAAGCGCAGGCATCTATCGGCGCCTACAGCGAAGAAGGCATTGATCTTATCGGAATCGATATAGTGGGTGACGTAAATGTGGTGGTTTGCGCTCGGTTTGACAGTGTCATCATCACGGAGATACACCTGCGCACAATAAACACGATCCGGATGAAGTTTGAGCAGCGCGTTATACATTGCTTCAGCCTGAGCGTAGGCCGTGGCGAAATCGTGGCTGCTCACAGAGATGTTGGCTTCTTCGTTGGCGTAGCAATCTTCGGCGCCATCAAAAAGGCCGGTGAATTGAAAATTCCAATAGAGGTTTCCGCGAGTCTTCTTCATATGTCTTTCCTTGGCTGGACGCCTACCCGGCGCCTCATACCCTAAATATAACTACTTGATTTGAAAAAGACACCCCTTTCTAGAAAAAAAAATAATTTTCTTGCTTTTCAACAAAAAAGGGTTCCTTTTGGAACCCTAGTGGCTGCTGCCTTTGCGCATCGCCGGAAAACACTCGAACCCCATCCGTGCGCTCTACCCCGTGCTGAAGGGCGGTACTACCGGCAGCAGGCCGGAAAATTCAATAATACGTGCCCGTTTCCCCGGCCCCTAGTCGGAGCAATTCCAACGGACCTTCCCGGGTGTCCGCCAGCCTATTGGGCCAACGGGCACGTATCTATTCGTGGAGATGGCGGGAGTCGAACCCGCGTCCAAAAACACCTACTCATTTGCTACTACACGCTTATTCCCTGTATTTGTTCTTGCCTTGCCACGCCCAAAGGGAAGCGGCGATGCTTCGGCCAGCAACGACAAATTTCAGGTCTTCTCCTCGTTGCCAAGATTCAACCCTATCCCGGTTTGCGACTCGGATGCCACCCCTCCGGGAATGGAGGCGGATCCAAGGGTTACCCTAAAATTAGGCAGCCATTGCTACAGGTGCAGCATTTATTCTTTTTCAACCTTTTTAACGAGTGCCCACGGCTGAGACCTCGACGTGCAACTCATGCATCAGCATCCCTGTCGATACCAAGCATCCCCAAGGAACTGGAAGCTGTGGTCCACCCAAAATCAGCCAAATAGCCCCGCGGGAAGCGCCTTGAAGCAATGAGGCGACAACCGTTGGGTTGCTTCGCTAGATGGCTCTTTTTGGATGGACCTGCCAGCTGTCCTTAATATACGAAAGGGGCCAACCCTCTACACGTCTGCGTTGGATTGGCCCTTTGTTAGCTTTCGCCCTCACCGGATTCCGGCGTTGGGGCACTTGCCCCGCCTTCTCTCTCACATCCTTCGTAATCATCGTGCCAGTTCCCGCGCGACGGGCCGCAAGGCAGCGACTTTCCTTCTTGCTCCATCTTTTAAGGCACCAAGAACAACGCGTGCCTCCGGATGTCTTTATATACGAGGTTCCGCTACGCCTTCTTGAATTCCTTGTTGAGGAACCAAATGTGGATGTGCGCCGAAATCGCAGCATCCACCTTTAAACGATGCGGTTCCCCGCCTTCGTCATAGGTAAGCACCTCATCAATGTCATTGCAGGAAACCTTCGTCCACGGGAATACAATATATTGGATGTACTCATTCTTTGAAGGATCGTCCATAGCGACGTGTTCGGATTCAAACCCGCAAGGCACGCCACAAATCGTCTTCCCGTTCTTGAGAACAAGTCCCACCATCGGCATTTCGAGTCCAACATGCTGTTTCATAGTTCCTCCTAAAATTCCCCGTTGGCAGGCTGGAACACGGTGTAGCCGAGCTCGCGCCACTTTTCGACCATTGAATTGCGGTCCTCAAAAATCACCGACGGCTTGATGTTGTGGTGCGCATGCACATAGGCTTCCAGCATTTCCGGTTTCGCAATCACATCGTGGCGATCGTCGCCATCCTTGCGGAAAAGGATAGGCCAATGGGCAAGGGCAGGCGCGTGGCGGTTCAGCCATTCGCGGGTGGCGATTTCGCACGATTCACGGCGCCCGGTACAGAACACAATGTTGTAGCTCACGGCAAGCGCCTCTATAACGCGAATAACCGGCGTTATAGGCGCGTCTTCGCCACACGCCGCATAGAAGCCATCCCAATCCGGATTATCGCCTTCTAGGTATGTTTTTGCGCGGGCATTGGCATCGGAAATCGTGCCGTCAATATCGACTATGGCGTATTGTCTCATTATGCCTCCAATGTTGCTGCCGTCGCCGGATCGTTGTCTTCTTCCACCACATCAACCGGGGCAGGTTCAAGCGCCTTCTTGTCTTCCTCGGTGCCGAACTCGCGGACGAGGTCACTCCAGCGGAAATACGTAATTTCGTGGAGCGGATCCGGATGGAAGCGGTCGGCAAGGCTTACCACCTCCTTCGGTTCCTTCATATTGCGGATGGATGCGATCACGCCATCATACTTGTCATTGATTTGCTTGGTTGCCGCTTCCAGCTGTGCCGCACGCATCTTTTCAACATGCGCGACCAAATCTTCAACCGTGGCAGTATCGGCGATCTTAATCATACCAAGCACTTCATTCAAGGAATCATACTTGATGGTCACATAGGACAATTTCGAAAGCGGGGAGGAGTGGCGGTCGGTATAGCGGACGCCTTCACCGACAAGATTGACTTCCCACTTTTCAAACTTGAGGGACGTGACGCTCAAAAGGATAACATCGCCGTCCTTTTCGACGTGCTGGATCTTGTGGCCGACCATATCCTCCAAATGCTTGACGGCATCCGGGAGGATTGCTTTCCACAAGGTGTGGTTGAGTTCGTCAACGATCTTGGCTTCCTTGCCCCAATCGCTATGCGTGACCTTACGCGCTTCGTTGTAGCGTGCCAGCCCATCACGGACCTTTTTCAGTAATTCAGGATTCGGCTTGTTCATTTGCCACCTCTTTTCAAATAGGATTCATATTCCATATGAAGAAAATCGCCCATGCGGAAAATGTCTTCACGTGAGAAAAATTCATACGAGAGCCCCATACGCGAAGGCACATATGTTTGGAAGTGCTCGAATGCGGATGCCCAAAACTTGCCACGCTTGTTGTAGGCTTTTTCCTCTTCCTTGGAATCCCATTCGCAGTCCCCTGAATCCAGCCACCAGTATTCATTCTTGTGGATGCGCTTGAGAACTTCATTCTCCTTGGCGAACATTTTGAAATTCATTCCGGGGAAGAACCAAAGGACGATTTTCTTCCGATGCTTTACCACGACGCAGTTGGCGGCAACATCGAGCGGGTTTCCTACCTCCACCGTTTCTAGTCCAGCCTTGATGTAGCGGATGGCACGGGTGAGGGAATCGTCGCCGGTTTCCTTCCCTTTGTCCACGATGCTCTTTCCCCATCGCATCCACTTGTTGGGGTCCTTCTTGATGTCCGCCTTCAAGTATTCGTGGAAGGCGTCGCGGATAGAATTGAGTTCCTTCATCAATTCTTCTTCCGGCTTGTCATACAGATAGGCGTCAAGAATCCTTGTGCTCATCTTTAATCTCCTTCGGGACTGCCAGCCCAAATTCCTTTTGCATAAAGGCGGTTACATTGTTGTACGCCTTCGTGTTGCTTTCCTCGGTGAATCCCCGCCAATCGGTGCGGGCAGGATACACCTCTTCCACCTCCCCGTTATCCTTGAGGGCGAGAACGATCACCCATCCAAAGATATGCAGGAATGCGTTGACAAAATGGAAGAGTCCGGTATTGCGGAATTCTTCCCAAGTTTTCTTTTGTACTGCCATATTATTCCACCTTGCTGATTGATACACCCAATTCGTCCACCAGGCATTTCCGGATGGCATCCTCGAGTTTATTTGCGTCTCCCGCGCTCACGTCCTTTCCCTTGTAATAGGAAATCAATTCGTGGGCGGCTGTTTTAACGTCGATGTCCACCTCGATTTCGACATCAATGTCAATATCGCATCCGGGGCATTCAACTTTCTTTGTTGCAATCATTGGTCCTCCGCAGTTTTTCAATTATGCGTTCACAGATTTTGATGGTGCTGCTCATATCAATGCCGCCGGGACGATTTCCCTTGTATTGAGGCTGCTCGCCCGGTGCTTGCCCGGTCCTTGCTGGATGCTTGCCCCAATCGCGGACATTAAAAAGCTTCTTTCCGGCAAAAAGAAAGAGCGCCAAGAATGCCAGTAAAATCAACGCATTCATTTGCCGCTCCTCGTCATATCAATTACACGATACCCCCAATTCTTTTCCATAAAGGCAGCCAAGCGAGGGCCGCCAATAATCGGAAGAGAACGGTGTTTACGAATAGCTGCGCTTGCAGCTTTAAGCGTTTCTAAAATTGAATTCATTTCTTATTCCTCCGGTGATCGTTCCAAAGTGCCAAACGCGGGTGCTTGTGGTGTCGGCGGAACAGATCGAAGATCCGCTTCCCGATATCGGTCACGTGGAAATATGTAAAATGATTATTGATTGATGCCTTTTCGCAAGTCATCAGCCCGCGCTGGACTAGGCACATGCAAACGTCGTATGACTTCCCGGAATCAAAGGCGAGATAGTTTCGATGGCTTGGTCCGCCCCATCCGCTGAAATGCGGGTATGTATTGAAGCCGAGGCAGGACGACATCATAATCAGTTCGTCCTTGTTTAGATGCTGGCCGAGAAAAGACAGCCTCAATCCTTTTGCCATAATGGAATCTCCTATAAACTAGTATGGGCGCCGCAAGGGGAGGCCTCGAGCTTTCCTTGGGCTTTGGGGCCCGCACCCGGTCAACCATCCTCGCAGCGCCCTTGAGATTGCGCACCTCTCGTTAGCTATCCTGCCTTGGCGCGATGGCAGGCTCTCGTCGGGTATTTCGGACCCCGCGTCGCCACCTTTCGTCTTCGGCGTGGAACTCTCCGCGGGTGTTCTCCCCTTGGCGCACTTACGCGAGCCTCATTACAGAACATCCAACCATTGGGGGCGATTTCAATGCTTTTTTCTGAGGACTTTTATGAAATCGTAAGAATGACTGTCCTGTTCTTAAACACAGCATTTGGCTCCGGGGCGGTTAGGCGTGGGCTACTGAAGGGAGCTTTTCGCCAGACGATGAACCCTAACAATCTTCCCCGGTGCCAAACGATTTAATCACAGATGCGGCGTTTCTTCGGCTGCTTGTTTTCGTCGCCTTCGCTTGCCTTGGCACCCGAAATCTTATCGATGATGTCGGCAGCCTTGCGCATATAGTCAGCGGCCTTTCCAAGTTCGGCCATCTTTGGATCTTTGCTCATTTTATCCTCCGGTATAACGGGGTTGAATGGTATTCGGCGCGAAGCACGTGGCAGGCTTCCGTGCCTGCTTCCGCACATCGTATGCCTAGTTGCTGAAGCACTCGCATATAGTCTTCCCCGGTTGTGGGGCGTGCCCTGCGCACTTCAGGAATGGTGATTACATTTTTCCAGGCGGACGCCTCGGCTGGCGTCATCCCGGCGTAGTTATAGGATATATACCCCGTATGGGACTCAATCCCCGGGACAATTACATATCCCGCATCGCTGCTTGCCTTGAAGGATTCAAGTAACATACCCTATCCCGGCAAACGATTGATTCCAATAACTACAACAGCTTCTTCGTTCTTGTCCAGCGGCTGAACGGCACCGGTGCAAAAATCATACAGCGCCTGAGCCTTCAAAGAAGAGTGGACAACTGTGCTGCCGATAGTGTGGTTGTTGTAGAAGGAAACCAAATACGGGACAGCGTCCGGATCGACTTCTTCCACTTTCACACTGGCATCCGGGGATGCCCAATCATGCGTGGGTGCGGGGCGCAACGCGGCATCGAGGCGCTTCTTCGTGTCATCCACGCGCTGCGACGGCAGGCCCGCAACTTCAAGTGCAGGCTTGTCCGCAAACACACGGACCTTTTCATCAAGCGTCCAAGTAACGGTGTTCTTGGCGGTTTCGCTTGCCTTCAGCTTGGTGACAACCAAGTCAATGTCCTTTGCACGGAAGGCGGCGTTCAGGTCTTCCACCCACCTGCCAACCATCCATTCCAGGGTCGGGTTGTCGTCGATGAGATGGAGGCGTTCACGTTCCGCGTCCTTCAACATGAATTCAGAAATGCGGTCCGCCTTATTGAAGCAGGCGCCGTGGTCCCACTTATCGTCGAGGACTTCCTTGACCACTTCCTTCAACTGCTTGAAGTCCACGATCATTCCGTCCTTATTCAAGCCGCGAGGGGACGCCACGGTGATTTCGACTTCATAGCGATGTCCGTGGAGATGGCGGCATTTCTGCGCATAGGAGGTCAGCAGGCGGTGCGCGATCTCCAGCTCGGTGTAGGTTGTCAATTCCAACATGAGGTTAAGCTCCGGTTACAAGTTTACGAATGCCAATTACAATGAGGCCCACTACAACACAGAAGGCAGCAAATCCGGCAACCGTGAAAACGATTGCCACGAACCATAGCCAAATGTTATGCAGGCGCCTCAGGAATTTTTTCATTTCTTTCCTTCGGAACTCGTATCCGGCGCCGGCACATCCTTCAAGCGCATCTTGCAAAGACGATCCGCCGTCGAAATGACGTAGTCGTAAAGTTCCGTGGTTTCTCCTGCCGTCTTCGTGCGGGAGAAAATAAAGGCAAGGATCGCCACAATAATCTGTTGAATCGTGGCATTGATGACCACCGGGGTGATGACGCCTTTTCCGTTATTGCTGAAAAGGAATCCGCCGGTATGAAGGGCGCCCATGAGCGCCTTCTGTAAAGCTTTTTTGGATGTTTCAAGCGTGTTCGCCTGCTTGACGGCGTGTCTGCGTTCTTTTCTGTTTTTCATGATATCCAAATATACGATATGATTATTTCACCGTTCCCTGCCGCTGGTAGGCCAAAGCAGTTTCTTCAAAGTCACGCCCAGTGATCTCCTTCCACGCGATAACCTTGTAGTCCACCAAAGAATCGCTCTTCAGTCCCCAAAACATTCCGTTGTCATCGCAAAGCAGGACCTGATAACTCACGGCGCCTACTTCCTCGCCAGTTTCCTTCGCATAGCGCTGGACCATACAAAGGTAGGTTTCCTTTTGATATTCCTGCACATTGGGCGCATCGCCGCATCCCTTGTAAGGATGCCAATCGTTCTTTTGAATATCCATTTAGATCTCCTTGAATTATTGCAGCACCCGAAGATACTTGGACAACGAGTCCTGCTGATATTTTATCCATTGAACCTGACAACTAGGTTTCTCCCTATCGGGACATTCCCGGACAAGTTCAGCGCGTTGATTGACCACGGACTGATATTTCAATTCTTTGCAGTGGACATTATTCTTGGCGCCGCCTGCTATAACCAGCAGCACAATACACACTAGGCATGTTGCACCCGAAATCAGTCCCACCTTTGTTGCCTCCGTAGGCGCCAAGATAATGACGAATACGGCTATGACGGCTACAAATAAAAAGATCCACCAAAATTCACCAAACGTGCACATCATAAATCCTCCATTATGATAGGCGCCTTCTCTCCCATATTAGGCAAAGCGCCCACCGTATTGAAATCAATAAACTCATTCGCTTCCTACTCGGTCATTCCGTCCTGCTCGCACAAATGCTTTACCATAAGGTTACGGCTGTAAATGAGCTGGCCGTCCGTGCTTATTCCGATAACGGCGCTTATATAGTCCGGACCTTCCAAAACCACGGTGTCCGTAAAACACTGCTGGGTGAGGTATTCCTTCAAATCCTCCACGCGCTCGAATTTCATTATTCAACCTCCTTTACGGGGACCTTTGTGTTGACTTCCGCAACGATCATTTCATCATTGTCCGTGATGCCAAACCAGGGACATTCCCGGTATTTCTTTCTTGCCTTCGTCATTACGGCCTTCGCGGCCGTAATGGAATCGAACCGGGTCGCATGCGTAAGGTCCTTCAATGTGAAATCCTTTTCCTTCGCCCAATAGCGAGGCTCGTACCCGTGGTCCTTGCTGCCGTACGGAATTAGCATAAGGACATAGTATTTCTCGGTTCCGGTAAATTCCCTCATCCCTTGCCTCCTTTGAGCTTGCTTTCCTTGAGGGTTTCATAGCTGCTGCGGAAGCGCCCGACCTCGGCGGACCACCTCTGTATCCTGCCTGCGTTGGGATGCTGCTGCGCCATCTCCTCCTTGATCAAACTGTCCAGGCGATAGATGAGTCCGTGAATCGCCAGCAGGCGGAGGGACAAGTTCAAGCGCCCGGCGGCAACCGCATCGCGTTCCAATTGGGCGATCACCGCGTCCTTTTCTTTGTTGGCCGCTTCCAGCTCGTGGATCCGCTTTGCCGCCAGCGCATAAGGATGAGCGTGATCCGCATGCGTAAACAGCGGATAGTCCTTTCGCGGGGGAGGCGCCGGACTTGCCTTCTTGGGGAGCGGGGGAAGTTTCCCTTCTTCCAGCAATTTCTTGTTCTTCCAGTTGGTCGTCATCGCGCTACCACCTGAAAATCAGCTTGCCGTTCAACTCGCCTCGGTCATACGCCCATTCCAGCGTAAACCCTTCAGCCTTGAATTTCTCCTTGATGTCCGGCAAAACGTCAACCCCGCATATGGGATTGACCCCGTGGGTCTCGCCGCGATACTGCGGCATTACCTGCCCGCCTTCAATGCGAAATTCCACGGACTTTTCACTCATGCGCTTCGCATTGGTCGTGACGTAGTCGAGAACCTCCTCCTTCAGCTTGAGGACAATTTTGCGGAGGTCCTTCTTCTTGCCTTTTGCCATCAGGTCATTCAATTTGTCCTTGAAGGCGCCGGGCTTCAACTTTGCAAATCCAGTGATGTCGCTCATACTAGCCTTTCCTCCAGTTAATGTTCCCGCCGAAGTATTCCTTCAGGGACACTTTCCCTTCCTTCGACGTTATAGTGAAAAAGACACCTCTATCATTATACGAAACGTTGGTGACATTTCTCAAGGTGTCCACCTGGCGGCCGCAAATGTAAACGGTGTAGGTGTCCCCGATCTTCGGTTCCGGATGCGCCTTGTCGTATTCATACTTCCGGTGCATCTCCTCCATATGATCTTTCTTTCCTTCCAGCTCCCCCACGGTGCAATCAAAATAGTAGTAGTCCACGCTATGGGTGGACAACGGACCTATGCCAAGGTAGGCACGATTGTTGTGGTCCACAATCCACTGCGCAAGATCCTGCTTGTATTGGTTCCGGGAGAAGATGCCATCAAAGAGCCCCATAACTAGCCTCCTACGAATCCGTCCATCGAGACGGGGATGCGGCCGCGATAACGCTTGAACGCGGCCAAGTGCTTTTTCAAATGGTCCTTCAGCGGACCGGTTGCTTCCCGAATGCGGCGTTCGATGTCCCGGCACTCATCGCGGAATGCCTTACGTTCGAGCTTGTGGCAATTCATTTTGCCTCCTTCTTGGGCGGTTCGATGACCTGGCAGGTGAGCACAATCTTCTTTCCCGTTGTCCGGTTGGTCCAGCTGATTTCATAGGCCTCGTGGTCCTTCTCGATCTTGCCCATCATATATTCGGCAGCCGCACGGAGCGCCTCCTCGGTCACCGGGCTCTTGCTCTTCCATACCCCGGGCTTCAATATCGTTCCGGCATAAATTCCGGCCAAGCCGCAACCGACATGATACTCCGCCATTTAGTATCCTCCAAACGGCCAGTTGTCCCCGTCATCCTCTTCCTCGTCCTCCAGCAGCCAACGGCTTAAAATGTCGGCGGCCTTTTCAATAGGCCACGAAATGACATTGACGATGGCCAAACCGGCCCACTGAATGAAATCAACAATCTTACGCATTTTTAGATGCCTCCAAAAAATTAGGGAACGTTTCCGGCTTGCGCAGCCAATCTTCCCGCGTGGGATAGACCTTTTCCTTGTGGTCCGAAAGCCACTTGGTGAAGCCCGCAATCAACGTCAGCGCCATCGACGAGAAGCACAGCATTCGGTCCGCAAGCCCATCCTCCAGCAAAAGGAAAAAGCGCTTGCCGTCCGGATGGAAGTAAACGCCGACCCCGATCGAATAGCCAACCTCCGGGCTGGCAGGATCGTGCGATTCCACATGAAAGCGGCGGACAAGCGTTCCCTTGGGGTGGGCCTGCAATTCCATTCCGCATGCGAGTTCCAATTCGCCATATTTGATTTCGAGCTTCATAGTTTCAAATCCTTTTTCATTTCATACCACCCGTCGATTCCGCTGACATCCAGTCCCTTCGGAATCTCGCCGGCGTGAAGCCAGCAGCAATGTGCCGACGAACCTGTTTCGTTAAACGCATATACCGGGAACATCACTTCGAGGTTCTTGGGGAGGACGCAGACCACTTTCCTCAGGTAGGGTTCCCTGTTCGCGTCCCACACAATCATCCAATGACCTTCCAAATACCATACCCCGTCAACCGCCTTGATGCGCCTGCCGTTTACGAGGATCGCTGTCCCCTTCATATTTTCCTTCATGCTTATTGCCTCCGCATACATCTTCGTCTTGCGGGGCGGGCGCTTCCTGCTAGGCCTCAACATTGTCGCCTCCGATCGTGTAAACAGTTTCCCTGCCATCCGCCACCACCGTGCACTTCCAAGGCTTATTGTCCGGTTTTGAGTCGACTGCCGGAATTACGGATTGTCCCCTTTTCAGGTCCAGTTCCGGGGGCACCGGGAGCCCGGCGGCAAGAATGCGCTTCCTTAAATGGGAACGTTGCTGCGGCGTCATCTTGCCGAAGTCCTGCTTCATCGCGTCTTCTATTCTCATTTTGTTACCTATGCCATATTACAGGTGAATGATACTATCTTATACGGGACATCTTTAACTTTTGTCCATCCGTATATTTTTGGTCGCTTAGAAATGAGACTTGAAATTTTTCCATACAGATTTAGAGGCAAGGCGAACGCGGCGATTCTGCATCGGCGCGGTTCCGGCACGGTCGAATTGAAAGGCGCCAAGGCCCTATACGACCTCTATGTGTCCGGGGTATCATTCCGCCTTATGCCCGATTCCCCTATCGATGCCGTCGTTTTTGATTTGGATGAATTGTCCGCCGAGGACGCCGCAAAGCTGGACCAATATAGTGCGGACAATGCATTTGTGGCAAAAAGTCCATCGGCGGTATTGTCCGTCCCCGGAAAGGAAAACCGGAGAAAGATTTTCTACAACCTTTCAAAGGAATACTCCTATGGGGAGTATGCGCAGGCATACGGCAACGCATTCATGCAATTCTCCATCGAGGCGGGGCTAGGCGCCATCGCCTACGATCATTGTATGGACTCCCCAAGGCAAATGACCTTCGGGCGCCCGGATCCGGGAATGTCCGGCTCATATCGCAAGGTGGATATAGAGGGACTAGGCCCTATGCGTATTCCGATGCCGCTATCCCGCTATGACGCCAAGGAATTGTTTGGGATAGACACGAAGGTTATGCTGCCATCCGCCGAATACTTTTGGAAGGGGAAAATTGACAAAGGCGAACGCTATGCCTTCATTTGGAAGAAAATCATCCCCGCCGCATTTGCGTGGTATAACTTCTTCGAAACGACAACGGAAACACGATGGGGACTAAACTCGAATCGATTTGAATTCAAGGATTGTGTCCGTGCGGTAGAAAGGGAGATAATGCGATTAGGCGTCCCGATGGAGGAGGTGACGGAGGTTATCCGGGGGAATCTATATGCGGCCTACAGCAGATTCAAGGCGCCGCCGTTGGTGGCATACTCGCCCCGCACGGGGAAGGTGGGGCCGGCGTATTGGGATGGGCTGACCAGTTCCCGGAAGAAGGAAATATATGTCCGCCACAATGAGACCGCGAAGGAACGGCGGCGGATGAAGCAGCTTCTACGGGGACGGAAGAACAAGCCGGGGCGCAAGCCGAAAATGGTCATAGAGACATTGACCGACCTGGAGAGGCTATGGGAGGCAGGCGCAATTTCGAAGCCTTACTACTATCGAAAACGGAAGGAGTTTGGGCAGTGATCTTCGCCTGACGCCTAGACAAATGGACCGGTTCCGCAAAAGAAGGGACCGGTCCATTTTTCTACCAAGTTGTCCGTTTTACGCAAAAAACCGGTCCATCTGTCCCTTTAATTAGGAGACTGTCCCTTGTCCCCCAAAATCTTTGAAATTTAACAAAAAACGCAAATTTTTCTGAAGCAAAATGTCCGTTTTTGTCCACTCCGTATTACTCCATACCAATATACCGATGGACCAAGTCTATGTATTAGGAGACTGTCCGTCGGACAACTTTGGCACGATGGACATATTACTTTGTAGGGTATGGCGGACGAATACTTTATATGGACGGAGGACCGCTACCTTGCGTATAACGGACAGGTAACAAGTTGTCCGAAAGGGAAAAAGAACGTATATTATGGTATATGAGTGAAAGTAAACCAGTGCTGCTGTATACGCAAGATGGATTGGAAGAGGTGCGCCAGCGCGTCAATACGACGATGGTGAATATGATTGACCGCACCGTTCAATCTATGGACCGCATGTCCAAGAGGCTGGACGAGGTGGAGCTGGCGATGGACAAGATGTTTGATCCATCGAAAATGACGCGCAACGAGCTGATGGCGTATACTGCATTTCTCCGGGACAGTTTCCGGATGCGCCAGGACTTTTTGAGAACATTAAGTGGCTACGATGTGAATATCTCGAAGGTGCCGGTTCAGGCGGACTCGACGCCGATATATGATGAAGAGAAGGCTGATGCTTTAAGGGACGAGGTTTTGCGCCGTGACAAGAAGAAAGAAACGGAAGGTTAATCCCTTTTATGTCAAGCCGCCTACCACGGCGGAGCGTGCATACATTGACTTCAATCTCCAGCGGGGATTCCTGAAGGCTTGGGGCATTGAGAAGCCGCGAAAAATCAAAGGACCTTTAATCTACAAGGACGGGGACAACTTAACGGAGGCGGTAAACGAGATCCGTGTAGGTCTCCACGAGTTGAATCAGCGGAAGGGACTGTTTACTCAGGACTGGATGCGGTCGGCGTTGTTTTTGCGCTGTGTTGCATTCAAGAACGGGGAAGGCTTCGAGGTTGTCCGTAACGCGATATGGGCATACACTGCGGCGCTCATAGATGGGGTGGAGAAGGTATGCAGCAACCCGGCGGCATTGGAGATGGTTTCGAAGAAGGAGCGCTTCAATGTTTACGCGGCGATGGTGAAGGACCTGAAGAAGGCGCTGGCGGAGCAGGTCCGCTTATTGGACGAGGTCAAGGCAGCCAAAATCGAATATGAGCGGAACGAGGACGTTTTGGACTTTGGGCGCCTGCTCATAAGGAGTGTCCACTGCCCGGATCCTAGCGACACGAATTTTGAGTACAGGGCATTTGTGGACGCGATAGCGAAGTTCGGTCCCGGCGCCATCCCGGACACGGATTGGGATGCGGCTGTGATGATATCGAAGGCGATTTTGACCTTTGAGGAGAAGAAGCAGGCGGAGAAGGCGAATGCTGCGCAAGAAACGGCGCTTAAAGGCGATTTAAATGAAACGGAGTGTAAATGTGAAGGCGGGTGTTAAAATCGCCTTAGAGGTGCGTTTATGCGCGAAATTTTTAGGAGCAGGCAAATGGGCAAGAAACGGACATATTCGGAATTGAGCGAGGCCGAGAAAAAGGCGCTGGACGAAAAGCTGGCGGCGATACCGAAGCCGAAGATAACGGTTGAAATTGAGACCGGGCTGTTTGCGCCTTTTGTGTGGCTGCTTTCGCGCTTGGGCTTATGCCGCATGAAGGAGAAGTATCAGGCGGCGCACCCGGAATACAATGTCCGCTACGACTATGAGGTATAAAGATGGACACAAAGGAATTTGAGAAAAAGGACTGGGGCAAGGCTGCGAAGGCATTTGCGAAGCAGGCATACGGGAAGAAGAAGCTGGAAGCGATCAAGCGGGAGCGCCGCTTTGACCTTAGCAAGGTGGAGTGGGACGAATGATAGGCGTGCCCAAAGGGCTGTGGCCGCAGTATTTTGATATTGCGAAATGGGAGGGTCATCCGATGCATCCATCCCATTTCAAGGCAGGCAGGCGGCGTGAGATGACGCGGCGGCTTATAGAGGAAACCAAGTGGAAGCACCCGGTAAGGGCGCTTCTTCAAATTTTCAGGAAACATTTGAATGGTTAAGATTGTAGACCACGCGTATGAGCCGGAAACGGTTATCCAGCTCAATCAGGCGAAGATAATGCGGGCGCTTGCGAAGAAGGAGAAGGTAGTTGTCCTTCACTCCGAAGGCTTTGTCCACGGCAGGCTTGCGGGAATACCGGGCGTTGAATACAAGGTGGACAAGTCCCTGTCTAAGCGTAAGGACTTGGCGGAAAAAGCCAACACGCCGTCGGCGGAGACACAGAGCCTGCTTCAACTTTGGGGCGTCCCCGTTTATGCAAAATCAAATGTATGTGCGCCCCATTGGAAAGGCAAACGCATTGCGTTTATCCATTGGATGACATGCGGCGGAGAACTCCAGCCGATCGAAATTTTCCACCTCAATATGCTGTGGGCATTTGACGCGGCGGACTTCTTTGATGAAATTCACATCCGCGTAGCAGGCGACGGCAAGGTGCCTGCATATGTGTCCAACGCATTGAAGACGGCGCTTGGTCGCGGGAAAGCAAGGCTGGACATCAAAGGGGTTGTCAATTCCGATACTTGGGAGTGGGGCACCTACAATGAATTTCTAGGCGCCGCCAAGGCGGACGCGGACATGTATTATTTGCATTTCAAAGGGACCAGCCATAAGCCGGGAAGCACGCGCAATAAGTCTTCTGTATTTTATGATTACGGGAATTTTAAGGGAATAACGTTTTGGTCCTATTTGATGTATAGGGCACTGTTCACTATTGCCCCAACAGAAGCGAAGCCAGCGGTATGCGGGTTGCTCCACGCAAACCCGGACTGGACACGCCGACTTGGATGGAATGTCCACCCGTATCACGCCTCCGGCTCGTTCCAAGCGTATAAGGGGAGCGCCCTTTTATCGCGCAAGGCAGCCATTGATTTGAAATTAGCCAGCGCCCGCAATAAAACCGAAAGTATGCGTTATATGGTTGAAGGGATGCTGACTATGTTATTTGATAAGAGTAAAATAGCAGCGCTAGGGGATGTCAGCACCAATTCCGTCGGGATGTATTCCGACCTTTATAAGATATACCCGGCAATGTATGCAGAATATTGCAAAGGTCCCGCTGCCATTGTTAAAGGGCATCAAATCATTCACGATCCTAATTGCCGCAATATTTGTGTTGCGAATGGGACATATAAATTTATTGGCGGGACCGATACCTTTAATTGGGCAATGAGCAAGGCATTTATCGATTTAGGGTATACCGTTTATTACTACGCGCCGGATATGGACGGGAACGGCGTGACCGAAAAGTATCTCAAGGAAATAGGCGCTCAGCCGTACAAGTGGGGCACCCCGCTTGCGGCCTGCTTTGCGAACCAGCAATCCGGAAAAGAATTCATCGGTAAATGCCCCGTTGTTCAAACTTGCCACAGCAAGTGGACCTCACTAGAATTTCCAATTAAAGGCGCCAAGGCGTATGTGTCCATATCCGAAGAGATTCAGGACTTTTTGAAAGCACGCGGTTATGAAACGATCCTTATGCGCAACGGCGAAGATTTGGAGCGCTATGCCTCTAAGTCCCCACTGCGTGGGCCTGCTCGCCCGGCAGCCCTTTGCCCGCGAGTATTGTCCATCTGTCAAGGCGATGATTCTATGTTGAAGGCCGCCTGCAAGGAATTAGGCTGGACCTTCAAAAGCGTCCCCAAAGAAGTGGGGCAGCGCGTGTGGCACGTTGAAGACTTGATAAACGATGCGGACATTGTTGTAGGAATCGGGCGCTCCCTTTACGATGGTATGGCGTGCGGGAGAGCGTGTATATCTTGGGACAATCGCAAATTGAATCCGTATACCGGATGCGGCTATATCACCGCCGAGAATTGGCATACTTGCGCACGCGCGAATTTTACGGGGCGTGGTCTCCCGCCAATCAACACTGTTCGGGCGCTTGTTGCGGAATTGTTAAAGTATAAGCCGGAAGATGGTGCGGCTATGCGAAAGATAGCGGAGCAGGAATTGAACGCCCGTACAAATGCGAAGCGCTACCTCGCCCTGGCTGGTATAGCAATCCCTGCGCCGTAAACGCGCCTATAAGCGCATGAAAATAAAAAGGCAGGCAAATACCTGCCTTTCATATTTTAGCGCCGTAAAACGCATTTATGCGCCATTTACAAAAAGGGCCCGCCATTGCTGGCGAGCCCTACTCCATTTGAGTGATAGGAACTTTTATTTCTTCAGCGCCGGACCCCACTTGAGGTACAGCGACTTATACGGGAGGCCGTCATCGCCATATGTTCCGAGGTAGGCGATTCCGTTGTCCGGGAAGAAGTCGCGGACTCCAACCTCACGCCCGTATTTGTGGAGCTTGTGCTTGCGGAGCAGGTCCTCAATCGATTTCTTGGACACCGGCATTTGGGCGAGGTCGTGCAGGAAGTTGTCGCGCTCGCTGGTGCTGAAGTTGTTGGAGAACGCGGAAATCGAAGTCGTGTCCATATAGGCAAGACCAAACTTGTCATCCGCTCCCGTTCCCGCATCGGCGCCGTTGCCACCATTGTCGCCAGCCGCGTCGCCATCGCCATCCAAGCCCTTCAGGTCCTTTGTAGTGAAGCGCTTGACGTGGTGTCCGTAGCGGTCCGTGCCACGGCGGTCTTCGCTTGCGGACTCGCCCTTTGTATACAGGCGATAGAGGACATCGGAGAGTTCCGAGAGAACTTCCAGCCCTTCGCCTTCCGGGAGGTCCACAAAGGTCTTCTTCAATCCGTAGGCAGGGAACCACACGGCTTCGCCATCCGGTCCGCCTTCTTCATCGAAGTGGGCGGTCACTTCGAAGTATTCGTCAAAGTCGTCAAAGATTTTCTTTGCGGCGTCGAGCGCTTCCTTTTCGGTTTGATAGCCCTTGGTAGGGACGGCGATTGTGTCGCACTTGCCGTCCTCATACAAATCGAGGAACGAGTAACCGGCTTCATCGAAGCCTTTCATTTTCACAGAGTTGTCCTGCCACGCCTTCAATTTAAGACGCTTCTGCATTTTCGGGGACAGCGCCTCGTGGCGCTTTTCCGCCATAGCGAAGTAGCCATCCGCGATCTTGTCGCCGAGCTGGCTGAGAACGCTGGTCTGCGTTTCCTTATCGCCAAGGGCGAAACGCGGCTTGAACTTGATGTGGACAGTTTTGAAGTTCGGGTCATTTTCATCCGGGGAGAACCATTCGGCTTCAACATACTGCTTGAAGGAACCGAAGGTGTCCTTGATGTAGGCATCCCAATCGGCAGCGTCGTCACTGTTCGGTCCGCACATCAAGCCAATCCAATCGCCGTCAAGGATGTTGTCCACGAGCGAATCGTTATCGCCGCCGCTCACTTCGGACCAAACGTCATTGCCGTTGAGAATGTCACGGAGGCGGGCGCCTACGTCATCCTCGTTTGCCTTGCTTTCCAGCCCGGCGGAATTGCCCTGAATAGCAGGTGCTGCGCCGCCGGAATTGCGGAGCCATTCTTCACACCACGCGGCTGCCTTGTCACAAGGATCGACGCAGGCGGTGAAGAAGGGGCCGACATCATAAAACATAATAACGTTTCGCCCGATTGCGTCTCCCGCTTCCTTGTCATCGCGGTCCAACACCTTTTCGGCTAAGACCGAGAAGGCATCGTTCAATTCCTTTGCCTTTTCCGGGGAACCGCAATCAATGATGAAAGCGGCCTGCTTCGGATTCTTGACCGCCGTGTAGGCAGCCTCGTTTGTTTTCTTGATAAGTTTGATTCCCATAATAGTCCTCGGTGTTTTAGTTAAAATTTACTTCGATGTCGCTGCCATCCACACGGAGCCATCCGTTGCGGTATGGAATCCAAACGGCCTCAACTTCCCCGCCGTCCTGATCAAGCAATGCGATGCAGCGCGTTCCCTTTTTAAGGGACACCCATTGGCTTTTGTTATCCCGATGCCAGTGTTTTGTAATCGGGACGCCATCGCTCCAAGTCTGTGTTCCAAAAATGGCGTTGCCTTCATAAGGCTCGGTGAGGCACCCTATTTTGGCGAGATCCGGATTGTCGCAAAACTTGGCACGAATTGCTTCCAGGTCTCGGGCGGCTTCACTTGTTTTCTTAATAAGTTTGATGTGCATAAAAACTCCTAGTGAGATTTCTTTCTGCCATCTTCGTCCTCTTCAACAGTGGACGAAAAATCCTTGCTCGGGTTTTTCTTCTTCTTGGATTCATCCAAATTGAGGTCGCGCAAGATGAATTTGACAATGCCCGAAATGCTGCCGGGCTGTCCGGTTACGGATTTGCGGCGAACCCCGGGGAAGAAGATGCGGAAGAGGTTGTCATCCGTATCAAGGACAATGCGGTACGGATTTTTGTGGTACGCGTCGGGGTCCTCACTTTCGATGCTTATGCCGTCGAAAGCCTTCTTCTGTCCGACAAATTCCTTGTCCGAGGTGAACTGCGAAACCTTGTAGCCCTTTCCGGCAAGCGCCTGCTTCAAGGCATCAAAGAGTTCGCCTACGGGATTGTCCGATTCATTTGCGGATTCATCATCGTCATCGCTGTCCGTTTTGTATGCCATCAATTCGGCGGCATCGTCAAGGTTGGATGCAAGTCCCTTGATGTAAAGGGCGAGGGACTTCCAATCCTTGCAATGGGTCTTGGCGCCGCGAATGCAGTGGCGCAATTCGTAGGCGAGGTTTTCAATTCCTTCAATGGATTCTTCCAGCCCTTCGACTTCTTCCCAATCGTCCCAGCCTTCGTGACCTTCGGCCTTTTTGCGGCCTTCGCCCATATACTTGGCGTCAATTTCCTTTGCGGCTTCTTTCGGGGTCTTGGTAGCGCTGTAGAAGGCCTTTGTGATGTCCTTGAAATCATCGCGGGCAAATTCAAGCGCCGTAATCGGGCTGTATTCAAAGTCATCTTCAAGGCTGGCTGCAACCGCGTCCACATATTCGTCATAGGTGGCGCCTTCGGCCTTGCCCTGCGCGAGATGCTTTTTCACCGCCGCAACACACTTGGGGCAAACGTCGTCGTTATCCGCGAAGCCTATTCCCTTGAAGTATTTGCGAACGTCCGGTTCCAGTTCATCGACGTAATTGGTCTTGGTCCATCCGCCGTGGCAGTTTACGCAGCGGCCGAGGTGCATACGCGCCTCCTGCTTAGGCAGGGAATCCGCCAATGCCTTGAGCGCCTTGGCGGCCTTTGTCATTTCATCGTTGTCCTCGTCCTCGGCGGCGCTGCGCCAATCGCCAATCAGGTTGCGGACCTTTTTACGGAGTTCCGGATCCTTGGCGGCGGAGCGATTCAATTTCCAGGCGTCATCGTATTCGATTTCGCCGCTGGTCTGCGCAATGTTTTCCAAGTCCGATTCAAAGGACTCGTTTGTTTTCTTGATAAGTTTGATTCCCATAATATGCTGTCCTTTACTTTTTGGTGTGCTTGGATTCGTCGTCTTCGCGATTTGGATTGAAGCCGGAATCCTTGACAACGCGGCTGCGCTGCTTGAGGACCATCGGAATAGGATCGCCGGAGCCCCAATCGCTGTTGAAGTGGTCCCAAATCTTTTCCGGCGTGTCGGCAACATCCTCGGGGTCATCGCCGGTGTAATCGCAAAGATATTCCATCGCCAGCTTCAGCGCTTCCGCATCATCGACGGCAAGGAAAATTTCCTTGTGCAGGCAATTTTTCAAATCCGCCCTCGTGGTGGGGCGGCGGTCGGCGGTGGGCTCGTTGTCCCACCAAGTAAATGTGTAGGACTTGTTGGCGCTTTCGCCTTGAATCAATTCGACCTTTTGAATGTCGCAAGAGGAACCTTCGGGGAAGGACTTGCAGGTATCAAACCAGTTGTTGAAAGTGATAACGGCATCCCGGTCGTTGCCGGCAAAAACTTTTTTCGCATAGAGCTTGGCGCCAATCTCGCCCGGTCTGTCCGCCAAGTAGGTTACCTTATAGGGGGACAGCTTTTCAAGCATTTTGATTTTCGGCATAAAAGAACCTCGCTAGGAAGCGGTTGAAACTTTTTCTCGGATGGCACGGAACATCTCGGCGGTGTTCGCAAGGAATGTGAGCATCAGGCTGCCGTTAACTTCCAGCCCGCCTTTTGAGAAATACTTGAGCTCGGACAATTTGGTCGTAACCACATTGTCCAAGAAGACGCGGACCTTGTATTCCCATTCCATACCATTTGCCATCGTGACGGGGTCGTCGTAGGAGGTAACGAAGAAGGGAATGATGTCGCTGTTCGGGTCGCAATAGAAGTCGGGCTCGCCGGGATAGTTAATCAACGTTTCAGTGGATGTTTCCATCCAATGCTCCGTGTCCTCGCTAGGCAGGACGCCGGCGTATACGAATCCGTCCGTAAGGCAGACATACGCCTTCGTGCGCTGGGGGTCGGCTTCATAGGGAAGCCAAACGTGGTCGCCTACGTTATAGGTCCTCCCCGGGGCAACCGTTTGATATTTGGAGTAGCGGCGGGCAAGAGCCACAACGGCGGAGTATTCCAGGGAGGTGTTCCCGGCGCCGCTGCCGCTGCTGGAGCTGGATCCCTCTTCGATAGGGACTTGGCCGTTGAAATCGAAATCAACCGCCATCGCCTTCACTTCGGTCCCGCCATCCTCGGAGGAGACCTGAACCGGCAGGGAACCGGTGCATTCAAATGTATGGACAATTTGTTTGCCGTGAATCAATCCGGCGCCGAGGCTTATATCGTCGGAGGTGATATTTGCCACCTGATCGACGGATTCGCCATCGAAGTTCTCTTTGAGGAGAGCGGCTTCCCAAGCAAGAAAACGACTGCCCCCGGAAAGGGAGCGGCCGACTTCAAGGGCGCCTTGATTTGTCATAATCGCTATCACGCTTCTTTCTCCGCAAGGCTCAGCGTCGCCCAAATGATTGTGTGAAGGGCACCTTCGGCACGGACAGTTCCAATGGTCTTGTCCCCTTTAGTTACCGCCACCACCTTTTGGTCGCCGTCATACTTGAATTGAACGTCATTGGCATACAGCCCCGCCAGCGAATCAAGAATTGCCTGAAACTCGCCTACGGAAGTGCTTGCCTCGGTTTTTTTCTTTATAAGTTTGATGCCCATAGCTCTACCATTTAATCCATCTTCAAATATACATAAACAGAAGAAGCAGGCGCACTACTCGTAGGAAAAACCAATGCGGACAGATGTGCAGGGAGTTTCCGTGCGGTAGTGGTCGTAATCGGTCTGCGTCAATGTGTATTGTCCGGCCACCAAGGCGTAGGCGCCAAGGATAACCCCGTCGCTGTCCCTCAGGTAGATGGCATCCGGGAAGATGTCGTGGAAGACCAATTCATCGCCATCCCATTCAAAGTCAAGGCGATTGCCTTCCCCGTCCGTGACGTAGTTGAGAGCAGCCTTCAAGGAAGCCGCATCCCCTTCAAACGGATAGATGGCCGTGGACTCGATATCGGCAAAGTCCGCGAAGGCAACGTCGTTGCTCAATTCCCACTTCTCCTCGGAGTCCTCCTCGCCGAGAACATACATCCAGCGGCGGGCGGATGCGAGCGCGTGCAATTCCTTCGGGCGATACAATGCCGTGACCCCGACATAGCCATTCATAAGCATCAATTCGGTTTCGTCCGTAATGTCCGGGTCGGTCACGTTATGGAAGTGCGCATCGTTGAAGAAGGGGACTTCGTTAACGGTCGATGTGGAATCCGCCAGCCCGAGCAGGCCGAACGTGTGGGTCGATTGCCAATAGCGGACAAACGATACATTGTCCGGGTCCACCGCCATAATGCGGAGCGGATTCACCATTCCATTGAATTCATAGATTTTGGAACCGCGTTCCTCATTGTAGCGCGTAGGCTGCACTTCGGTCCAGCCGTCATTCTCCTTAATGAACACCCCGGTTTCCACATCAACGAAGTTGTGGGCAACGCGGCTGAAGTAGCGCGAGGGGAACAATTCAATCACATTCTTGGCGCCGCCGCGTTGACCATCGCAAAGTCCGGAATAAACGAAGCCCTGCATTTCAATGCGGTTTTCCGCATAGAGCCAAATCTTGAGGCGGAGGAAAATGTAGATAGGAATTTCATAGGTAAGGCATTCGGCAACGAGCGCCGACGGGTTGCCTGCCCAAGCGGACTCCTTCACCCAAGTATGTCCATCGCCCAAATCGGCAACTGCATCCTCGGCGAGGCGTGCCAGCACATTCAAATCGCCTTTGTAGTAGCGGTTATTGAAATTCTGTGCCGGCTCAATCCTTTCAAAGCGATAGCGCGTAACCCAGCCGCCATCCGCTTCCGAATATTGCTGGATGGCAACATTGATGTCCTTCGAATCGGCGCCTTCTGTATTTTCGGTAACATAGCGGAGGCAACCCTCTTCCGCCTTTTCTTTGCCCTCAGGCGCCAGCGAATCAATGTTCGCAATGAGCCTGCGGAGATTCTCGTGTTGCGTGTAAACGTCATCAACCTCTTCCAGCCCGTCGCCATCGGGGTTGCACAGGTATTTGAGGGACGGATCGGACAAGCGGAGATTCTCCACATCCAAGCCAACCGCCCGGAAGCAAACGCGGAGTCCTTCAAAGGTGTTGCGTGTGCGGGACAGCAATGCGAAAAGCAATGCGGACCACTTGGCGCCGCACTCCTTCACGATCAGCGGAGGAATACCCATCATATTCCCGTAGGCCTCGCACATCTCTTCCGACACTGTCCACGTTTTTGCAAGAACAGCGTTCGACGCGTTGGTATGCGGGACAATAAAGTAATCGGAGAACAGCGGCTGGTGCTCCTCGGGGAATTTGGCGAAGACCTCATCCCAAGCGGGGTTGAGATGATGTCCCGGCGGGTAGATCAAGGTATCCTGCCCCTGAATGTCCGTGGCCTTGCGCTTGAACAATTTGATGGCATCCTCGGAGATATAGGTGACCATATCCCCGGTGCCGTAGTCGGCGTAGTGCTTGCGGTCGTAGTATCCGCGATATGTGCCGATGGACGTTTGGTTGGCGATGTCCACCCAAAACGAATAGCCCTGGTTGTCCACCGTAATCCAAATATGTTCCACGCCGCCTTTGCCGACTGGCAGGCGCCCACGCGGCAACCTGAAATCATCGTCGCCGTTAAGGACATTGAATTTGTAGAGATAGCCTTTGCGCCAGTAGTCCGCGTTGCTCATCGGAATACCGGAATTGGCCTCGTTGATACAAATGTAGCAGGAATCTCCATCGCGCACGACGCTACCCTTGGAATAGGCATCCGGGGTGCGCTCGTGGGTCAGCGGATCCATATGATGGAAGGCGCCGACCGGATCCGGCCAAACGGGCTCGCGAAGCTGGAGCATCCGTCTTTGATAGATGACGATGGAGCCTTGCGGAAGTTTCAGCCCGGTGATGAAGATGCCGTTGGAGTGGTCGTTAAACGCGCCGCCAGCTCCCCACGCTTCCAGCCCTTCATATTTGTAGAGATTCGAGGCCCTTACGGACGGATGCTGGTTGGCCTCCATAAAGCCGTAAAGCGGTTCGCCCGCGGCGTGGAGTGCTTCCAAGAACTGCGGTTCCATCACAAGGCGGTTGAGCGTTTGAATCACATAGCTATCGCGCACCCAGCCCGCGGCGGCCTTTCGCAAAATCGGACGCTGTTGTATTGAGACATAAACGGCCCAAATAGGCGATGAAAACTCGTGGGATAGATTTATGCGGTAATCGATACGAAACAGCCCTGGAACCTCCGTATTGGGCGTATTCGCCGTGATACGATCGGTCACGTTGATGCGCTCGCCATCCATCTCGATGGTTACGAGCGGAAGCTCCGGTATGAAATTTGCATACTGGTCCACAAGGGTGGTTTCCGGCGGCACCTGCTCGAGGCGCAAATACATCGGCTTCACCTTCGGACCGGGAGGAGTCGGGCCCGCGTTCACTTTCGCGGACAGAAATTCTTTCCAATAGGTGCTATACAAGGAATCATCCAAGACGCGCAAGACAATGTAGTCCCTGTTCTTGGATACAACTGCATATTGCGAAGCGGTATACGAAGTATTAAGTACGCCCATTTACATCCCCCAACGGAAGGAGTTGATATTCAACCGCAGTGATTGCGCCGTTTACAACGGTGAACACGCGCTTGAGGACAAACTGAGTAAGGGCAGGCCCTCTCACCTGAATGGCACGACCCGGATACCAATACCATTCGTTCTCGTTCCGGTATTCGTAGCGGTCCCCGGTAGTATACGGAACAAAGGAATCGTCCAGCTGCTGAACCGTAATGACCAGCCCATCCGCCGCAGCAGGCACCGGCGGGAGAACATAGTCGTAGTTATCCTCGGTGCGGCAACGCGGCGGATAAATCATATTCACCGTGCCGAACATGCTGACATCCCACGTCACCTTTGCCTGATACCAATAAATGCCGTCCGAATCCCGCCAAGCAGGCTTCGAAGGCTTTGTAAGCGAAGGCACCCAAGCATAATGCGGATTGTAGGGGCCGTCCTGGTTGCATGTATAGAACCAGTCCGGGAAGAACGGGTTGGATTCGAGCGGGTTGTCAAAGCCATTGATAGGCAGGGCTTTTTCGTTGAGCGGGAGGAATGGAATGGTCCCGGTGTATTTGGCATCGGTGGTCGGCGCGAGCGGGGAGCCTTGCGTCCAAGCATTCATCTTTTCAACCGCAACGTATTGCTCGCCGGACGTGACAAGGTCTTCCACCTCAATCGAATCGCCGCCCCATTCTTCAACATCCGCATCGATGTAGCCTTCCCCGCCTGCCAGCAGGTTCTCAAACTTGCCGCCGGTGATGGTTGCATCGTTATTCACGGTCAACTTTTCAATCACGGATGCCGCAATGATAATCGCCATCGCGGTGATCGCATCAAACTGTCCCTTCACAATTTCAACACTGGAAGTTGTCCCATTACTGATTCCGAGGATAGATTCCGTAATGAGGTTGTCCACGGCAACCGGACCATCGGAGACAAGTCCTTCAATGGATCCGCGGGCAGCCACTACAGATCCGGGCTGCCACGTTACGGTTGTGCCGCCGCGTTTGAATTCGAGTTTCTGTCTTTCGGCGCCCTGCGCAAACAAAAGCGCCTGCCAAGAGCAAGGCATGCGGATGAGGCTGCCATCGGAAAATTCAAAATCGACATAGCCTTCGGGCGCCTCCTCCTTAGTGTCTAAAAGACGCGGCCATTTATCAAAGAACTCCTCGGCGTCGTGGATAATATCATGCGCGATTTTAACTGCGGTTTCGGTATCCAAAAGCATTCAACACCTCGCCGTTAAAAAAGAAGGTTATCTGTGACGGACGCCCCGGGGTTTGATTCCGTTTTCATAGCGGCCACGAAACGGCGGCACGCATAGGAACTAAGCGCAAAGCGTCTTTCCACGGCGGCTTCCATACCGGTCAAGGCACTGACGACCCGAAGATCGTCGCACATCATCACGGTGGAACTTCCCACGGACGGCGCCACGTTGCCGGTCCAATAATAGGTAACGCGGCCTTCCATATCATCCAACGGAAGCCAGCGAATACGATAGCCGCCTTCAACCGCCTCATACATTTTGTACGGCCACATGGCTGCATAGCACGGCGAGAAGGTAGCGAAAGAGTCCGTAATGACCGTGTCGCCCATATTCGGGTCGCCCAAGCAAACTTCCAGCTGAAGGCCCGAAGTAGGCCACGCCGTCGGCACGTGAATGCAGTCCGCCCAAGTAGGCTCCGGGAAAATTCCAGCCCTTTCAAGAATGGCGGGGTCGCCAACCCACAAGCCGTTATTCACGGATGTGATGAGCTGCTCGTCAACAATTGCCTCCACGCCCCACTTCAAAACCTGCTTGCGGTATTTGACCAAGCCGGAATTGAGCTTTTTGATGGTGGCGTTGCGGATGGTGGCGTTTCCGGTGATACGGGCGCCTCCGGAAATGGCTGTGGTGCCTTTGAATTCGGCGCCATAGATTTGTCCGGTGTATGCGGTAAGATCGTGGATGTTTGCGTTTTGGATGACGCCGCCGGAAAGAACGGTGTTTCCCAAAATCGAGATGCCGCTGCCGCCTTTCGGAATGATGCGCGATGCCGCAAGGTTCGCCGTGATGAAATTGGTAACCGAGGAATCCGCGTTGCGGATAACAACCTGCCCGTTCTCATCCAGCTCGATCACGACAACGGAAGTGCCGTTGGTCAATGTAATTCTTTCAAAGGATCCGCCGAGATAGCGGTTGATGGCTTCACGGATGGAAGGGAGCGTAACGGTGCGAGGCTCGCCGTTTTCGTCCTTAATAGTAAGGGTAATTTCACCGGGAGCGTCAATCAGTTCTCGCCATTTTTCGAGAATGGCAACCGCATCCGCGTGTGCTTCCCGGATGAGCTTGATTCCTTCGCTAAAGTCTGCCGATTTTCCCATAAGTCTATTCCATAATGTTTGCGTAAAGCGTGAGATAGGAGTTGCCGCGTTCGGGGTTGTTTGCCACGGCGATAACGTGCCACATCACGGCGCCGGTTCTTCCGGCCGTGGTGAGCGTAAGTTTTGCATAGCGGCTTCCGGCGGGGTCAACGCCATAGATGTTCATAATCTTGCGGGAGTCGCCGATTAAAACATAGAACTCGCTAACCGCGAACGTGCCTGAGCGGGGAAGCTGCGAATTGATGCCGAGGTGGATATCCAATTCCATATTTTCCCCGGAGCCGGAGTGCACCCAATAGCGAGGCAGCGGCCACGTCTTCAAACCGGGGGTTGCCGCAATGCTGTTGGTGACATGCCACGCGGCGCCTTCAATGCCGTAGTTGCCATAAGTCGTGCGGACGCCCGAGCCTTCGAATTTGACGTGCCCTGCATTGAACTCTCCAGCGCCGCCAAGCGTGGAGGTGACCACGCTATGAACGCGGAGGTCGTTCGGGACGGAGCGTTCGTTCAAGGTATCAACCACCATTTGAATGTTCGGCACTACGAGCGGCTGATCCCTGCCGGACAAATTGAACTCCACATAACGCGGGGTGGTGTCCAACATCGCGCTCCACTTGGTGACAATCTCAATCAAATCTTCCTGAGACTTCACAAGGATGCTGAGGACCGTTTCAAAGTCGTAGATTATTTTCTTTTCTGCCATTAGAGCACCTCACGCGGCGTAACCGCCAAATCGCTTTTTGAAATATACTCCCGCGTCGCCAGCTGTACCTGCGGACCGAAACTCGTGTTGGCGCCGCCTTCGCCCGTACGTCCCATTGAAATGTACACCTTGGTCAGCCCGAATTTCTCGGTCAGGAGGGAATGCAATTCGGAGGCAAGCAAGGTCTTGCCAACATTGTAGCAGGCGTATTCCTGAATGAAGCGCGTAATCTCCTCGTTCTCGCGATGGGCGCCGTCATAGGAGTAAGAAATTTCAACCGGGACCGATACGCACGGCTCCACCACCACGGACGTGAATCCGAGCTTGGATGCAATGCCGAAGTAGCCTTTCAATTCCAGCTCGTAGGCCGCCTGCGTGATTGGCACGTAGTCATCAATGCGGTATGCGGAATACTTGGAATTGGTTTCAACATCTTCCTGAGAAACCCACGTATCCTCCGCATAGCCGGATTCGGGGTCAACGTCGGCGCCCGGTTCCAGCCCGCGCACATTCGCGGTAGCTACATACAGCTTATTGGTGCCGGGATGATAGATAATGTCCCCCGGACCATAGGTATGATTCTCCGACCAGTAACGGCGGTTAGCCACCATCAGGCCGGAAAGCACGATCGTGGCATTGTCATAGCGGAACGCAGATTCGGCGTCAAAGCCCATAGCCTTGAGACCCGCATAGATTTCGGCAGGCACAATCACCTGCCAAGAACTTTCGGGGTCATCCGGAGGCAGCGTCTCGGTGCCTTTGTCCTTCTTGACAACAACAAGCAGGGCGCCTCCAAACTCCACCATAGACCCGTGCGGATAAATCACGCCGGGCTTGTATTCGCTTACGGGGAAGTGGCGGTTTTGTTCGCGATGCGCTGCGCAAGAACGAATCAGCGGAATCTTCTTGATTTCCGTGACAAGGTCCTTTTCGTCGGTAATCTTCCCGGAAGCAAACATCTCGGCGATTGCGCGGGAGCGGAATGTTTCCGTGGTGTCCCCGGTGCTCGGCTTATCAAGAACCGGGAGCTTGTCCGCGTAAAGCGGGGTGACATCGTCGTTGAACTGCAGCGTTTCGTTGGCTGCTTCGGAAAGGCTGTCCGTCTTGATATAGGCAACCTTCACGGCGGTGATGTTTGCAAAGGTCTTTTTGTTGTTGTATCCGGCGCCATACACTTCGCCATCGCCCAAGGTGATGGTCAAGCCGCGACCTGTATGCTGGCAAAGAACCAGCCAATCGCGGTCCGTGTATGCGAGGAGTTCCGCCATCGAGTAAATCGGCGTGACCTCTTTCGCCTTGCCATCCGTTCCAATGCCATCGAGGAACACGCGCACGGAAGGGGTCCAAACGGCCTTATATGTTTCCGGCACGTAAATCGACTGGAAGGTTCCCGGCGTCAGGTCAATATCATCGGTGGTAAAGTCTTGCGTGACATACTGGCCGGCGCAATACAATGCCTGATACTTCTGTTCGCCGTCCGCCGTGGTTTCATCGAGCGCCTCAAATTTGTAGAGGAGCAGGTTGGCGGCGGATCCATCGCGCAGCGTCACGGAGCCTACGGAATCGTAGAGACCATACTGGCGGACGGACTTGAAGAGAAATTCATTCCCCGCATGAATCAACGGCGGGGTGATACTTTCAATGGAGTTGAGGAGGAAACCTTCTCCCAATTTGAGGAGGTAGGCATCGTTCGCCCTCAGGATGTCCATATTAAGCAGGTGGGAAGCGGCCCTGGCGGTGATCATATCATCGCCGAAAGACATCATTTGGACAAAGCCGCGTGCCTGCATACCATACAACGCGGACAGCTTGTTGAGCGCATTAGGCGCCGCACCCAAGCGTTCCTGAATGGTTTTGTTGGCTAAAGCAAAATGGTCAAAATACTGTTGCACGGTGCCCTCGGGTTTTGGCGGGCGCGTAGCCCTTTCTTAAATATAGGTTTATTTTCTGCCAAAACCAAGTATACAATAATATACACGCCCCCGTCGCCGAGAGCGTGCACCTATGCGGGTTGTTTGGCTACCCAACCTAATTTTCGCTGACGATGCCCGAAAGGACTGAGTCCCCTTCGTTACCTCAAATCTTCCGGCTGGTAGTTGAAATTGGAAACAATCTCAGCCAACACAGCTCGTGCGACAATTTTCTTTTCCGTGGAATTCAAGGTGTTGTCCTTGATTTCCGGGCTGCTGTTTGCGAGGGCGTTTTGGACCAACGCAATGGCCGCCGTGACTTCGTGAAGGCAGTTGGACAGCTTCCCGGACTTTTGGAGGGCGGCGCACTTTTTACGCGCGTCGTGCATCGTAATGCGGTTAAGCACTGCTTCCGACTTGCGTTCCCAAGGTTCTTCCGGACGGATCGTGAGATGTGTATTGCGCAGCCAATTTTCAAAGGACGAACCCTGCTGGGTATACCAGTATTCTTCAAGGTAGTATTCCTCGGAGATGTCCCCGATAGAAATGGTCAGGTAGTAGTCATTCCCGCCAAAGCGCGTATCCGGGACCGCCTTGATATCGAATTTCAAGGCACGGCGCACGGCGCTTGCGGTGCTGTCGTTCGGCAGTTCGCCATCCTTCAAAAAGCCCAGTTCAACGAGCTTTTTACGGGGGATGCGGATATAGATGCTGTCCGGCTTCATGTGGTGATTCCCACCACGGATGACAATGTCCTCGGCGGGGCGAGCCGCCTCAATCATTTTGATTTTAGGCATTGGCGGTATCTCCTTGGTTAGAATTATCTTCCGGCCATTTCATCCCGTAGTAGATGCAGTAATCCTTGAAAGCATCCTTGTAGCGGGCCGGAATACATTTCAATGCCTCGCGGGGCGGAAGCGTGTCGGAAAGATCATCGAAGAAATTCCAAACCGATTGGCCTTCATAATCCTTGACCCATTTGTCGTTGGCGTCGTTTTCGCCATTGAAGGCAACACGGATTCCGGCGGACCACTTAGTCCCCGGTTCATGTGCCTCGCGCTTGTCTTGCGTGGCAAGCTGGTCGGAAATTTTAACCGGTCCTTCGCCTTCTTCGAAACCATTGATAATGATTTGCTTGTATTTGTCACAAAGGCGGTCGGCTTCTGCGGAGGACAACTTGTGGTCCTTGGTCAGCCCAATCCATACATCCAAGTAATAGCCGCGAAAATCGTTTGTGCTCATTTTAGCCCTCGATATTGATTGCGAGATCGACGTAAGATGTGCTAAGTTGTCCGGGAAGCTGGAGTGCGCGGGCAACCTCGTCCGGGGTCATCCTGCCATAGATATCAATCGAAACGGTGCCGTCCGGGTTAGCGGTGGTTTCAACCGTTTGATTATTGAGAATCGCATCTTCCAGCGTGGCAACAATCTTTTCGACTGCCTTTTCGTCCGCGTCTTTGCGGACCACGAAATAGGACGTTACGCGCCCTTCATTTTTGGCGGGGGCGTTCAGGCCACTTTCCGAAAGGGTGGCGGGCGCTTTTTTCTTGATAAGTTTGATTCCCATTTTCGTTATTCCTTTGCAATTTTAATGATGGCTTCAGCGGGGTCCATATCAATGAATTCCCCGTAGCGGTCGACTACGTAACGAATCCCGCCCATAGCAAGGCTCTTGTCCGTTTCGCCGTCATACGAACGAAGGCAGAAATCCCCGCCAATCTCATTCGCATAGCGCTTGGTGATTTTGAGAAGCACAACGTTTCCCTTATCATCCTCGATTTCGGCATAGTCCAGGGCGCCTTTCAGGAAGTTATCCCTTGCATAATCGTCCGGAGCCGTTTCAGTCTTGGCAGGCTTGCCGTCATCCATAACGGCATCAAGGTTTTTGAATTCGTCCGTGAAGATGTTTTCAATATCATCTTCCGTCCGGTAATCCATTTCGCGTTCAATGTCGCTGTTGCCGACCGGGCTGATCGAGTACTGCACAATCTTAAAGATTTTCGGCAGGATGCGCCAGTTCACGTCAAGGTCCTTGCCATCCAAGGTTTTGGGAAGGACATCAATCGTAGGCGGTTCCCCATCGTAGGAGCGAATATCGATTTTGAAGTTCTTCACGCCGGCACCGGACCAAGCGGCACTCACAGCAGCCTTATACCCGTTCATAGCATACGCTTCCAGGTCCTTCACATTGAAAAGTTTTTCGTCCTTGGATGCTTTCGCATAATTCTTCATGCGGGCGAGATGTGCCTTGGCTGCGTCTTCGCTCGGGAACGATGCAAGGACCTTTCCGCCCTTATGGTCGCGGATAACCCACGGCGCATCTTCGCCGCGGGAATTTTTGTGTCCCTTTTCGTATTCAATGGTTTCGTCGGCGCCATTCGATTCACTTTGGTCCGTGGACCAAACGACTTCCGAATTAAGCATACGATCGTTCTTGTCATAAAGGATGGCAACCACGTGCATACCATTGTAAACGCGGCCATAGTCCGGGAGAAGCTCCTTGATGGTATGGGTCACGGTTGATTTTTTCGGGGAGGTGATGAGATCGTCCAATTCATCCCCGTCGGAATCCAGTCCGTACAAGGTGTATCGAATGTATTCGCCTTCGTATTCACGCGGCTTAAAAGAAGGGGTGCTCAATTCAATTGCCATAAAAAACCTCGAATTAAATATACCATATTTCCCCGCAAGGCGCCAACCCCGGAAAACCCTAAAAGGACACAATGGGCGTATATTTGGTGTATGGAGACTTCTACTACTGACTATTCAAAACTGTCCACGCGGGAGCTTTATGAACTGACCGCGAAGGCAGAAGGTTATGAATCTGTCCCCGTGGACATAGATACGTTCCTGAATGACCCTTACTATTTGGGGCAAACCTACGACAACGGAAAAGGCGTTTACGAATACTGGCGCGAAGCCTTGCACCGCATCTATCCGAACCCCCTTTATTCCCCGTATGAGGAAATTTGCGTGACCGGATGTATCGGTGCCGGTAAAACGTCCTTCGCCATTATGGGCGCAATGTATGACCTTTATCACGTGTGCCTGCTGCGCGAGCCCCAACGCAAATACAAGCTCTTGAGGACAACCCGTATCCTCTTCTCGCTGGTCACCGCCACGAAGGACTTGGCGTCCGCCGTTATGGCAAACCAAATGCTTGATGTGATTGCGGCCTCCCCGTTCTTTACTTCAAGGTTTATGCCGAAGAAGGGCGAGAAGCTGGACGAGGATATGTTCCCGCACCACGTCGGTGTAGGCTTCGGATCCCGCGGCGGTCATAACTTGGGTAAGGCAGTCATCGGCGCCATCATTGATGAAGCAAACTTTCAGGAAGCGGTTGCCAATCAGGCGGTTAAGAACTATGAAACCATCACCCGCCGTATGTCCTCCCGTTTCAAATTGAAGAACGGCTCCCTTCCCTGCCGCCGTTGGCTGGTCTCCTCCCGCAATAGCGATTCGTCATTCCTTGAATCCCATATCGAGGCAGTGAAGAATAACCCGAAGGTTCTTGTGCTGGCGCCTGCCATTTGGGATGTCCAAAAGGAAAAAGGAATTTACAGTGGCAAGACATTCCCGGTCTTCATCGGCACGAATACGCAGCAGCCGATGATATGTACCACGGAAAAGGAAGTGGAAGAGCACGCCGGATACATTATCGAGGTCCCGGACGTTTACCGCGAGGAATTTGAGGAGAACCTCCCCGGCGCCTTGATGGACTTGGCTGGCGTTGCCAACCGCTCCTCGATGTCCCTTATCTATAACGTCGAGAAATGGGTGAATGTCCAATGCCTCGACAATGCCATCTCAAAGGATGAAATTTCGTTGTCCATTGATGGCACGGACAAGATAATGGATTTCGTAACCAAGGAAATTCCCAAATACAATTACTATGTCCACCTTGACGGCGCCTTGAAAGGTGACCGCTTCGGCTTTGCAATGTCCGCGATCGAAAAGCAAATGACGGTGTCCGGGCGCAACCTCGTTACCGGGGAACAGACCTTGCGCTTGTCGCCCTCGCTCATTACCCCGATTGCGTTCGGCATCAAGGCCCGCCCCGGTTCGGAAGTCCCTTTGTGGAAGGTGCGTCAGTTCCTGCTTGAATTGCGCAACAAAGGCATTTGCATTATGCAGGTCTCCACCGATGGCTTCCAATCCGCCGATATGAGACAGATGCTGGATAAGATGGGTTTCAATGTCAAGTACGTGTCCGTCGATACCACGAAGGACCCCTACCTGAAATTCGCCTCCAACATCAACCACGGACTTATGAAAGTGCCGAAGAGCCCGATCCTTGATTTCGAGGTCCGCCACCTTGAAAACCGGGACAAGAAGATTGACCACCCCGATAAGGTGATGGTCAACGGGCGCTATGTCAAAGGCAGCAAGGATATTGCGGACGCCGTGGCTGCATCCCAGCACGAGGCGCTGCTTGCATCCCTATCCCTTTCGGCTGGAACGATCGTGGACCAGCTCGGCGAGACGCAGCATTTGAGCATGCGAGGCAGGCAGGAATATGTCCAGGACCTGATATTTGGTATGGCCCAAGGAGATCCGGACAAGCATATAGCCGGAGGGATGTATTAGCTGCGCATAAAGCGCGTTTTAAGGCGAGAAAATATAAAAGGCGGGTAAATACATACCCGCCTTAAAATATGGCTGTAAACGCGCTAGAAATGCGAATTATGTCCGCCCCTTACAGATGTCTACAATTTCCTTTTGCAGGGCATCGGTCAGGTCATCAATGGAATTGATGTCAAAGCGCTTGTCCTTCCCGGTTTCCTTCGGGCTGATGGCATAGATGTAGCCCTCGAACTTAGGGTAGCGTTCGGGATTGGTTCCGGCGTGGAGGCTGAATTGAACCGTTGAGGAGCGGTCTTCATTGGAGATGCGGTAGGAGTAGCCGCTGGAGCCGCTGGCCGCATCGTGGATCTTCGGCATCGTAAAGTAGACCAGCCCGTGAAGTTCCTCCGCCCAATTCTTGAATTGATTCAGGCGGGAGAGCAGGTTGATGAAGTCGAATTTCTTGCTGTCTTCAATAACGCCCGACACATCGAATTTGTTCACGTCGGCTTCGTTGGCTTTCTTGATAAGTTTAATTGCCATAATTTACCCCAATAAGTCCGGGTCACGGAGATAGTCGCTAAGGATGCAGTCGCGGTCCGACTTTGACTGGAAGGCAAACAGCGTGTGGCTGCCTCCAATCGCAATCAAATACGGATAGTCGGTGAGTTCCATTATACGCGGAACGGAAGAGAAGCTCTGAGCGTCGCCTTCCCAGCCATCTTCACCGTTTTTGTGCTGGGCGTGAATGTCCCAAACGAGGTCGGTGAGCGCTTTTTCATTGGTGAACTCCGGGACGTAGACCAGGTCCTTTTTGAAGGTTTGCAGGTTGCGGAGGGCTTCGCCCTTCTTGGTTTTCTTGATGAGTTTGATTCCCATAGTTATTCCCTTTGCCACATTAGGCGTTGAAATATGCATTAAGAAGTTTCACGCCTTCTTCCGGCGTCACGGGGCAGGAGATGTAAATGAAGTTGTCGTCCTGCCGGATACGTGCAAGTGCGTGTCGCGTAATTGCTTCCGCCAAGGTGAGGAGATCGTCTTCCGCATCATCCTTGCCAAACTTAAATACAAGTACGCCGTTTGCGTAGCGGATGTGCGTCCCATACTGGTCGTGGCATTCAACGCCCTTGCCATCCGGGAGGAGGCGCATACCGGCGGCGCCATCCGCAATCATTTGGGCAAACAATTCTTCAACTGCATTTCTAGCACGTTCCACCGCTTCCGATGTGGCTACCGATTCCTTCGTGCTTTTGCCCACGTCGCTGTATTCCGGATGCTTGGACACATTACGGCCTTTCAGGACTTCGTAAGCGTAGTAACAATCCTTCACGCGGTAAGGATCGTCGTAAGAGAGGTAATCGGTTTCCTTTTCATTATCGCGCTTCCAGTCGCCGAGCCCTTCTTCCTTGATGAGGAATTTGATTTTTTCGGCGAAGAATTTGCGGATGGCATCATCCGTCATATCGGCGAAGCGGTTGTAGGCGTTGTGCTGTCCCGAATAGCGATCACCGCTTACTTCCAGCACTGCTTCATCGCCCTGCACGGCTGCATCCACGAACGGCCAATAGCCACGCATCATCGGGGTGTTTTCCCAATAGCCGTCGGACATTTGGCCGATCACGGCCGCCAGCATATCCTTGAAGCGCTTAGGCAGCCCGGTCTTAATAATTCTTTCGCTCATATCTTACTCCTGGTTGTATACCTAAAATATACATTCGTGGATTGAAAAAGACACCCCGTCTTGCGGATTATTTTTAGTTTGATTCCTCGGAGCCATCGAGCGCCCAAAGGAGATTGTAAATATCCTGAGCGGCCTGCGAGTTATTCAAGCTGAAGAGCGTATCGATTGCGCTGAAATCCAAGCCCAATTCCTGAAGGCGTGCCTGAATCTCCGCATCCTTCTTGGCTTCTTCCAGCATCTGCGCCTTGGCATCGTCGCCGTATTCGATATACTTCGGCTCCCCGGTCAATTCATCCAGCACCAGCTGTCCGAACGTGTAAAGCAGGGTGTCAATCGCCTCGCTCAACTGTTCATTGTCCAAATCGAGCGTGACGTTGTAGCCGCCGTCGCCCGGATCCTCAAAGTACTGGGAAGGTGAATACCAAGAATAGCCGCTGACTGCGCCGACTTCCAACCCAAAGTCGCTGATCGTTTCCCTGAGGAGCTTCCAGTCGTAGCCCTGCTTTACGGCGCCCCACAGCTTGGGGTCAATGATTTTGGTCGTAGCCTTTTCAATGTCGGCGGGGCTGATGGCAACGTTTCCCATTACATCATCGCCATCGACGGAGCAATCAAATGTAGTGGTAGTTGCCGAAACACACAGGCAGGCAGGACCATCAAGATCCGATGTGGAATCGCCTCCGCGTTCGTTTTTCTTCCGGAGCGCTTCCTTCTGTCCGAAGCGCTTTTGCCATTTGAGAAATTCCTTGTGATGGTAATCCCAAACGCCGCACGCCTCTTCAACCCAATACTTGTCGGTGCCACGCCATTCGTTGTCCAGCAATTCTTTCAATGCCTTGGGGTTGACCCACACGGCGTCGTCGCCTTGGCGGATGGCAAAGAGGAAACATTCGTTTGCGGAACAAATGTCGGCAAGAAATTCGCCCATCTGTTTATAGGTGGTTCTCTTCTTTGCGCGTGCCTGAAGAATGCGGTAGTCGCTTTGATCTTCCTTGTCGAGTTTATTCCATGCGGGGGAGCCTTCGGCAGGGCCAATGCTTACATAGGTGCCTGCCTTGTAGAGACCAAGCATCTTGTCAAAGAGCGTGGCGCCATCGAGTTTAATGCGGCGATCCCTGCCGGAGCCGCTTTCGCCGATATAGGCATACACCGGCGCACTAATGTTGCCAGCAACGGTTTCAACTGTTTCTATCACTTGCTTGCGCATAATTCCCTCATTACCAAAGAACAGTGCCGCCGGTGCGGAACATAATGCTCCCGGCGCTCACGCCCTTATATGGTTCTTTGCGGAGGTCCGTAATGTTTTGCGGGTCCTCATCGCGGTTGATCATGATAAATTCTTCCCATTCCTTGCGACCTGCCTCGCCTTCGGCGTAGATGGCTTCTCCGTCAAGCTGGAACGGCTGATTTTGATAGGAACTGAATTTCAGCTTTTGTCCGATCGCCAGCTTGCAGTAGGCGACAAACAAATTCTCCAGCTCGTGGGGCAGGCCTGCCAAATACGCATTGTCTGCGGTCAAGGCGATGGTCACCGTGATGGTTCCGGTCCCGTTGAATACGCGCGTTTCGGTATTCACGAGGTCCTTCAATTTCACGGTCTTGCCTTGATACGTGACCTTTTGATTCATATCGATGTCCGGGACATATTCCCCGGTCTCGATGCTGTATTTGCAGGTATTAGTACGCGGGAACAGCCGGTATTTGCGATACCAGTGGACCGCTTTGCGGTACTGCCGGACAAGGGACTCGTCCGTAATGAGTTCCTCTGTTTCGAGGTTCATCTCCTCGTCCAATACTTTTCTAAGTGTTACGCCCATGTTTCAAATATAATAAAACTTCGCGTTTGCATACACCTGCCATAATGCGCGTATAAGGCGCTGAAATAGAAAAGGCGCCCAAATACATGGGCGCCAATTTTGAAAGGATTATAGCGCCGTTTCCGGCGCGTTAATGGACTAGGCGGCGAGGCTTTCCGCGAACGAGAGGATCTTGTTCATCGGGGTGGCGAGGCTGCGTTCGAAGCGCTTTTCGCACATGCGGCCGCTCTTCTTGGTGTTCGTGCCGGAGTAGTGCGTGGCGAAGTCCGCGTAGGCGTTGATCAAGCCCCAGGCGCTGTTGCGGAAGTTGCCGTTGTCGTCCGCATTGTAGCAGTTGCGGAAGTCCTGGCGCTTGACTTCAAGGCGGGCCAATTCGGTGTCCTTGAGGGTGGACTTGATGGGGAACATGTAGTCCACGAAGGCATCCAAGGCGTCGGCGCCGGTGCGGAGCGTTGCGAACTTTTCGGCGAGCTGGGCGAACTGGGCCATATAGGCGGAGGCGTTGGACATCGTGATCTTTGCCTGTTCCAGCTTTTCGGCGGCGGTTGCGCTGTGGCGGATGGTCACGGCGTTTTCAGCCTGCTTGAAAGCCACGTTGAACTGGTTTTGGCACACGATGCGGAGCGGGAAGATTGCGACCTTGCAAATGTACTTCTTGTTGAAAGAGTTTTGGAAAATCAGGTGCGGGGTGATTTCGTCGCCGAGGATCTTCACGGTCGGCAGGGCTGCGATCATGTAGTTCAAGCCGGTAGCCGTTTCGCCGCCACGGAGGAACTTGAGGTCTTCCGTGATGTACTGGGCGAAGTCGAATGCCTCGCGGTTCTGAATGATGTGGTAGGCATCGCTGACCACGCCGTGAATCTTGTTGTCCGTGCCGACAACGGCATTGGTGTTCGGAATGCGGGAGACAACGCCATCCGGCATCGTGGTGAGGGCCGGGGACATCGTGGCGGTGAAGTCGAGGCCGCAAGCAGCGAGGGCTTCATCGAACTTGCTGGTGTCCAGCGCGTGACCAATGGAATCCCAAGTGGCTTCGCGGGCGGAGAGCGTGGTGGTGAGTGCGAGGGTGTTGTTCTTCATAATCTTCTTTCCTTGTTTGGCGAGGCAACATCGCCTCATCCTTATGTCTTTAATATAGATACATATTTTGAAAAAGACACCCCGTTTTTGAGAAAAATTCTCACTTTTTTCACTTTTTTTCTAAAAATGGCGATTTTTAGCGAATTTCGCCGATATACACGGAGACCGGGGCGCCATTTTCATAGACCAGCCGGACATATTTATCAAAGGGACGCAGCGGATAGCCATATTTTTGCATAAGATTTATGCGCCGCTGCAGCGATATTTCATAGTTCGGCACCTGCTCCGCGTCCGTCAACGCCTTCCCGCCCAATCGCGGCGAGGCACAGAAGATCGTTTTGAATCCGAGATTGTCAAGCTGGATGCCAAGGAATTTGTCCTCCTCGCCCCATATACCATTAAATGCCGGGTGGAATAATGCGCCGTCGTTTGCCGCCATTACTTTCTCGCAGGCAGCGCGGGACAATACAAAGCCGCAAGAATAGAATGCGCTGACCATACAGCCGGTATCGACTACGCCGTGGATCCGCTCCGTTCTGCGAATGGCGCGCGTGTCCCCTTCTTTGCAGGTGAAAAGGCAGCAGTCCGCTTTGTAATCACGAAGAAGGTAATCGAGATATTGATAGGCAAAGGGGTCCGGGACACGATCTCCATCAAAGAAAAAATAATGGGTGGCTTGCGGATGGAAAGTCCGGGCGGCATTCAGCCCGGTGTTGCGATTTGCCCCGGCAAAGAATCCGGGGACAGATCTGTCAAACCTCGTTATGCCTACAGATGGAAAACGGGCTGCCAGCTTTTCGGCGGCCGCCCATTCATCCTTTGTCGGGGTGTCATACGAGATGACTACCGGCATACGTGGCGCCAAGGCTGCCACCATATCTTCCGGATTTTGGTTTCGCGTGATTACGATGGCAACTGGGGTCATTAGTATCCGAGAACAAGAACGTGGTCGTTATCTATACGACACATATACACGACGCTCTCATAATGCGGCTCTTCCGGGGTATATTGAATATTACCGGAACCATAATCGTCGCCGTAATCGATCTTTGTCGCGTAATCGCGGATCTTGCGGAAACGGAGCGCCAGCTCGGAGGCGCCGTGGCCGCCGCCATCCGAACGCGCCATCAAATACGGCCAATAGAAGCGAGGACCTGCAAGCGGCGCATAAATGCGGAACGGATGTGCGTCATCCGCCCAATTGTAAGTAACGGATGACCCGGAAATCTGCGGTTCATAGCGCCGGAAGTTAACTTCACGTTCACTCGATGTAATATTCACGCCCGTCAGCGCCTCGGAAGAAATCTTCCACGTGTAGTTGCGGGTGGCGCCGTTTCGATTGGTTGCAGTGAACTTGACCGTGATATAGCCGTCGGCGTCCGTTGTAACAGTGCATTGCATTGTAGTGGCGGCCCCATCATACGGAACCAAGGGGCGTTCCCCGGATGTGGAGGAGAATACCGCCACGCCATGTGTTCCGCCATATTCCAAAACAAAAACGATATCATCCGCGGAAACGTCGGCAGGTATCACAGGGTAGAATCCGGAAGCAAGCTGGAGAGTAAGTGAACCGGAGGCGCCACTTACGGTTGGCATATTCCGGCGATCCATTTTAACCACAAACTCCCCTTGAATGCCGGAGTTCGCATTGTAAAAATTGTAATCGTTTCTTACTTCTTGGACATTCACCACGGGGACTTCGGGATCGTGGTTGGACTTTACGACCTCAATGTGGATTTTGAGAATCTTTCCGATTGGCATCTTGCCGGTATCAAGGGTAAGGCAGCGGTAGGGATTATACACATCCCAATAATTGATGGACCTGCCCTGATAGGTGCACGCATAAGACATTACGCCGGCGCCGTGCCACGTAAGCCATTCAATCGCCGAAACATTCGATACATCAAGCGGATCCGATGCCACATTCCACGGAGTCATTCCGGGGACCTTCTCGTGATCGTTGTAGGGGTCCACATTGGTAAGAGGGCCGGTCAGCAAATTTTGGTTCATAAACTTGGCAAGAACTTCGTCGCCGAGCGTCATACTGAAATGCTGCTTGCCAACATTGTTTTTGGCAACCACGTCAAAAATGCGGAGGACAGATCCGCCGCCGCCTTCACCGCCAACGGCATTGCTCATCCACGACTTGCGCTCAATTATGGCATTTTTCGCCTGAGGCTGGTGGGGAATGGGACCAAGCGCCTTTTCATAATAGAAGGTATGATGCTGTCCGAGTTCAATGTCATACGGGGCGTCAAAAGATCCAACGTAGGTATTGTATGCAAGGCTGTAAAAGGTGACTGCATTTTCCTCGCCAGCCGTGTGGAAATAATGCGTGATGTTGGGATTTGGGGCGGACGTGCCCGGACTTACGCGGGCCTTATACGGACCAAATGCGTAAACGTGAACCTTGAGTTCACCTTCGCCGTCCCCTATGCTTCTAGCAGGGAACTCCAAAATGATATCGTCCGGAACCGGCGTATTGATGAGGACGTGGTATTCCCCGGTGCGCCCGTGAATCATTCCGCCGCCTTCATCCCCGGTTTCGGGGTCGGCTGGGTTGAGAAGCAAATCCACATCAATCGACCCGGACTTCCCTTCCAGCATCGTGTCCGTGACTATGTAATCATAGGGAACATGCCGCGTAAGCGAATTCATATGGTCCGGCTTGACAATGCCGGAGATCGCCCAATCGGTTTTGATGTTTTGCTTCTCATTTGTTTTCATAGCAGCCCCTTGAAGGTATAAAGCATACCTTCAATATACATAATGGAAAGGGCAGCGCCACCGCCCTTACGGGTCCGGCGAGAGCAATACGCGCACGCCATCGCCGCAAATTTCAAGGGAGATGTTGCCATCAATGGACTTCAGGATTGCCTTGGCGCCTGCCCCCATTGCATTGAACGGCCTTGCATCAACCGTAAAGTGTCCGGTATATTCGCCAGTCCATTCCGCCTCGCCATAAAATTCGCCGCCGGAGTTTTCGGCACGGACAGACAATTTGCCGGGCTCGAATGCAATGTGGACCGGCATCTGCGCGTCAAATACGTCCGTGAACGTTTCGGCACTCTTGATTGCCTCCAGCGCATCGGCGCCCAATTCGCCTTCGGCTACCACTTCGCCGCCATCAAACGAATCAATGTATTGGCAAAGGGCAGGAATAGGGAAGTCCCCAATCGCGCGATACAAGACGGAGCAAACTGTCCCATCCGCATACTGGACGTGGATATAGGGCATATCGTTCACAATGCCGGTCGCTTCCGTGCCTGCCTTTGAAAGGGCGGAAACGGCAGCATCCGGGAGCCAAGCGCCTTTGGGAAGGTTCGGACAATCCGCAGTAACAATGCGGATGGAGTCCGTGCTGATGAGTCCCGCATACGCGCCGCAATCCCACGCAACGCCTGCATACCCCGTCTTATTGGGGAATGTTACCGCCTTGAGCTTCCCGATGAAATTGCCGGGAACCGGGCCCCATTCCTCGGGGAACTCCGCGAGCGTTTGCGGCAAGTCGGCAAAAGGCAACGCCAGCCTTGAGCGGCCATATTTGAGAACAACCCGTTCGCCATCGCGGCTAATATCAATGTCCCCGGTTGCCTTTGAAAGGACCTTGTCGAGGGAGCCTTTGTCCACCATAAAGGCAAAGTCCACCTCCGGGCAAGGGACGCGCACGTTGACGCTGGTGCCGATGCCCATAATAAAACCGGGAACGAAAATAACCTTGCCAGCTTGGGCGAGACCGGTGCCTGCTTCAACGCCTGCTGCGCATTTGGCAACGGCGGCCTTCAAGAACTTTCCATTGATTTTCATAGTTTGAATCCTCTTTTGCTCGGAGCCTTGCGCTTCGGTTCTTCGCCATCGTCCTCCGACTGGTAGTCAATATTTGCAACCATATGCGCATCCATCATAGGCTCGCCGATTGCAAGGCAGGAAGTGCAAAGAAGCTGCGAAGGCGCCACGGGCTCATCGCGCGTTGTATTACACGCTAATCTATACAGCCCTTGCTCACGCTCGGTTGCGTTTTGGTTGATCATAATCATCTTGGTGACATGTGCCACTTTACGGATGTCTTCCGCCACGTCGCTTTCTTCGGCATCCTTTTGTCCGCCAACGGTTGCACGCCCGGTTTGGGTGGCGGTGACTACAAGCGCGTGCCTTTCGGAAGCGAGCCCGCGGAGCGATACCCAAGTATCATTGATGCGGTCGCGCATTTCTTTGGCAGCGGTGGAGTGCTTAAAAATATCGGCATAGTCGGCAACAATCACGTCCGGGACAAAATGTTCGTAGGTGGCAAGCGAGTCCAGGTCCTCCTTCAATCTAGCGATCGTCAAGGAGTTGGAAGGATAGGTGCGGATGCGGAGGTCGCCACGATAATACAAGGCCATGTTCCGCATCGCCTCTTCCATCTGTCCTTCATCAAGATTTGGCGTATTGGTTTTGAGCTGCCCCGGCACTATTGTAAAACGCCCCGGAGAACTCTCCATAAATGCGCTATAACGCGCTTCTTCGCCCTTGCGCGAGCATCCGGTAAAGCTTTGCCAAAAACGCCTTAAAACCTGCGCCTGCTTCATTTCTAGCGATAGGAAAAGAACGCGGAGACCAACCTTGGCGCAGTCCCTGGCGGTCTTGATGAGCCACCACGTTTTACCGCGTTTCGGCGGGGCGCCAAATGCCACGAAGTCTTCTCGCGCCATAGTCCCCAATACAAGACCCGCATCGCCTTCGTAGGACAAGAGCACTTCGGATTCCTCGTTGAAGGCGTCCCTGACAATGGGGGCGGATTGCGGGGAAAACAACGAAACGGTCGAGCTGTGAATAGGCGCCGGCGCCACATATTGTGCGACAATGGATTCGCCGCGGGAGGCATCCCTTACAAGCAAGGCACGATCGAGTTCGTCTCGCAATTTCTTGATGCCAGCTAGGCGGAAGAAATCGAGCGCCTGCTCCTTGATTAAATCAAGATTGGTTGGCGCCCAATCGTCGCTGAGATTTGAAAGGAAAAGTCGGACCTCGGCGGAATCGGCTTCACGCAGGAATTGTGCCTTGTGCAGGTAGATGTCCTCGATGGCACGCCCCGGGGCGGAATGACGGACCTGAAAGTAGTCCCAAAGCCAAGTGGCGACGTTGCGGCACACTCCTTCGGTGAACAGATCCGGCTTGCCCATTTCGGTGCAATACATCAGGAGGTCTGTTGACATAATGAGGTTGGCGATGAGGCGGCGCTCACCTTCAACCTGCGCGTTAATCGGAGTTATTTCCATCCCTTCGATTCCCCGCTGGTGCTGCCTTGATATTTGCCATTGTATTGGGAAGCGGCATTGCATTCAAAGAAAACCATCTGTGCGATTCGGTCGCCTGCTTCAAGGCAAAGAGGATCGTTGCCCATATTGTAGATAGTGCAGCCTGCTGCGCCGCAGAAGCCCGGATCATAAACGCCGGACGAAATAAAAATGCCCTTGCGGGAAAGGGAGCTTCTCACGAAAAGGAATCCGGCCGCGTTTTCAGGGACGTGGACCTTTTCGGCAATTTCAATATTCTTGAAGCCGTGCGGTTCCACAACGACGTTTTCCTTCACGGTAACGTCCACGCCGCACTGCTGACACTTTGTCCCGGCGGCGGGAATGATTGCTTCATTTTCGAGAATTTTCTTGGGATCGATAATCATAGGTTTACTCCAATAGATTTACCTTAATATACGGAAAACCCCGAGGGTATATGGCGAACCCTCGGGGAACCTCTTCGGAGTTTGGCTTTTATGATTGCCTTACATAATATACATTATTTTTGCGGCGGGGCGAACGGATTGTTCGGCGTATCCGGAGTCTTCGGCGCAGGCACGGCGGGCGTGCAGTGGCAAATCTTGAAAGACATAGCCACCAGCTTCGGGAACGCTTCACCCTGATCATAGAGCGGGGAGCTCATAATATCAATCATGTCAACCGCTGCCGGATCCACGCGCGACATCAAGGTGGAGGATGCCAGCGCAAGTGCCGTGTGGCGAATGCCTTCGGCTGCCACGCCTGCATTCTTCAATGCACGCAGTCTCTTTCCAACATCGAGCCACATTTCCGGCTTGCCATATGCGCTGTAAAGATATTTGCAGAAGTCAAAGATTTCAACGGTGTCGGACTTTTCAGTTACCGGGGAACCGCCGCCAATGACCTGTTCCAGCTTCACCAATGCTTCACGCGGGGAACCATCGCTTTGGAGCACGATCGCCTTGCGCGTTTCCGCATCCAGCGGGATGTTATACTTTGCTGCCGCGTTGTCGATAAGAATGCCGATTTGTTCCTGATTGAGTGCACGGACGCACCACGGCGTCAAGCGCGACTTCAATGCCTTGCCAGCATCCCCGGAGAACAATGCATCCGGATCGGTTGTGCAAAAGAAATAGTAGGTGAAGTCCTGGCAGTCTTCCGTAGGCTTGAGAAGTGCCTTCTTGCCCGGCGCCAAGAGGGAGTGAGCCTCGTCGAGGATGAAGACGCGTGCCTTTCCGGTAGGCGGGCGGTATGTTGCCAATTCAATCACATCCTTCATAGCGGCGATGCCGCGTTCGGTGCCGCAGTTTATTTCCATAATGCCAAGGTCGTCGGCGCCAAGAAATTCCTTTGCGGCAATACGCGCGAGGGTTGTTTTTCCGCAGCCACGGGGTCCGGTAATAACGTGGGCGTGGGAGTGCATTGCATTTGAGAAGTGCTTTGCAAAGGTGGCAAGGACCTTTTCGTTGCCAAGCATCTCTTCAATTTTTTTAGGGCGGTGGTCTTGATAAAGCATATTTGTTTCCTTATATAGTTGCCTTGATATATACGCAAAAGGCAGCCGTTTTACGGGCTGCCTGGTATATCATGGGAATAGTTGTCAAACGAAATTCTACGGGGAAACCGGCTGTGCAAAGCGGGCGTCCATCTTTGCCGCGTGCTGGTCGATTTTTGCAATGACGCTGTCGGCTGCCTTCTGTTCGCAGCGGCGCATATCATCACAGAAATCAATGCCATCACTCAAGCCGGAAAGGTAGGCATCAATGCGGTCCAAAATGACTTCGCGGGGAATGCCTTCATTCTTCCACTTGTCGATCTTTTCACGGATCACATCCGCTACTTCCTTGACTTTCACTTCGGCGTTTGTCATCGGCATAATCAAATCCTTTTGTTAACCATCATATTCACAGCGATCCGGCGCACAATCATAGTAGCCATCCTCGCCATATTTGGGAAGGGGCGGGAGCTGGTTGAACTCCTCTTCCTTTTCGCGAAGTTCATCCAGTGTGGAGACGCGCTTCAGGATCCATTCGAGTTTGAAAATATACCGGTCGCGCTCGTCAATGCCTTTGACCAATGCGCCGGTATCATCAAACGGTTCCAGCCCGGATAAAGATTTATACGGCGGGCGGGTCACCTTATTCTCCCGCCGTGCAGTTAAGGTCCACGATGCGGCGGAAAGCACGAATATTGTATTCAAGCAATTCCGGATTGATGCGCGGGACATTATCCATCATCAGGCGGATATTGCTCTTGCGTTCAATGCCATCCTCGCCGTAGCGCCAGCCTTCGGCGGCTGCCGTGACCGGATTGGAAGTGTCCACCGTTTCGAATTTGACGGAACGATAGACCGGGGAAAGGAATTCCTTTGCCGCGTAGGTCCCGAACAGGTGCATCGGGTTTTCCTTCCAAAACGGCATCTTCGAAAGTTTTTCGAGGAAAGCAGGCCGGCGCTCCCACGGCTTCAAGGTCTGGTCGTATCCCTTGGAATCAAATGGGATGGCGATCTTCTGCGTCTTCTCAATCATGAACTTGTAGCAATCGGCGAGCGCTTCAAAGGTGTCGCCCTGAATGGCGCACATTGCGATGCCGGGAAGATCCGGGAAGGTTTTGACGAATCGTTCATAGGATTCGATTGTGGCAGGTCCATCGTGGCGGACATCCGGCACAACATACCACGTCGGTTTCAAATCGGTGATGATGTCCCCGAAGGAATCGAAGATTCCGGCGCCAAGTTCAAAGGCGCTGTTATCGAGGAGAACCTTGCGGCCGAGGGCAACGCTTTCCTTGTAGAAGCGATGGAAGTCGGCATCGCGGTAGAGATGAGCAAAAGCATAGTCGTAGTCATTAAAGGCTCGAGACTGCTTTAGAAGGGCACGAGGAACCTCGTGCGAGATCATTGGTGTATTTGCCATAGCTAAAATTTATACGCAAGAACGATGCGGTTTCCGCTCGGCAACGCGATTCGGTTAAAGGCACGCGCCCCGGAGCTAATGAAGTAATCACGGTGGGAACCTTTGTGCGTTATGATGATGGCGTGTCCCGTGGCATCATCCACCTCAAGGCCAAGGATCGGGTCCGAACACGTATAAGCGTGCTGCCATTGGGTGCGGCTTGTCAGTTGCTTCGCCCATTGAAGTTCCTTGTGGTCCTTCGGGTTATCACGAAAATATATACGATCTTTCGGAGCAAATATAACAGGCATGTTACCACCTCCTTTTATACTTATCCGCCTTTCCCTCGGCCTCGCAGTAGCTGCAAATGTAGTGGCCGAAAAACGAGCGGTAGGTTGTACGTTCCTTACATATAATACATTTAGGCGCTGGCTTCCGGGGGACTTCCGAAGTTCCCCTCGGAACGGCCGGAACCAATGATACTTCCTCACCCCAACTCAAATGAGGACCTCTCTGAAAAGTGTTGTTCTAGGTATTTCTTCACGGCTGGCGCAAAATGCCCGTTGGTGTCGTTGAAGCATACCACCTTAGATTTTTCCAATTCCGCCACGCGTTCCTTGGAAGCATCCGGCATCTCGATATACCCCTTGTGCGGGTATTTAGGGGAATGCAGCGCGATGCCCGTGTGGTCCTGCCAATAACGGATAATCCAGTGATTGAAGTTTTTCGGATCGCGGAATTGCGTCATTGTCTTGGACACCGTGGGCCATACCTTATCAAGGAATGCAACCGTGGTATCGCGCTTGTAGCATACCGCCAAATGATTGTGCGTGTAATGCGGGCACGGCTTCCCGGACATCTTCGATACCAATTCAAGGTCATTGCAAACAATGGACCGGAAAAGGCACGTCGGCTGGAACTTTGACGCGCGGACTTCCTTCCAAGTCATCGGCTGTTCGCCTTCAACGAAGTCATCGATGGAGCACGGCGCATTGAAATAGAAGTCGTCATTCATCATCAGGAAGAACGGCGTAAGATCCTTTGCGTGCTTATTGAGGAAGCAAAGTTCAATGCAGGAGCTGTTATAGTTTGGAAGGATATTTTTCGGCATGAATTCATCGTGATAATGAATTACAATGCGGGGATTGTTCTTGTCCAGCCATTCAGGTGCCTGCGACGGCGCCTGAAGCAGGAGGTGAACCTTGCCCGGCGGGCCGAACTTTTCGTAGCCACGCCACCAATAACGGAACATTCCATAGGAGGCGTAACGATTGGAAAACAGTTTAAGGAAAAGACCGCGGGCGCGTTCGGTCACAAACTTCTTGTGCTTGGCCGCAAGAAAAGTGTCCTGCCATTCGCGGACGGAAGAATCCACGTAGGGCAGGACAATGTCAATTTCATTCGTGTCTGCCATAACTTCTCCGACGATGGTGCGGTTTATGGCTTTTCGGAATTGGCGGCGCAGCGTGGGCAGGACGCCAATCCTTAGGGATAGGCGGGTATTTGGTGCCCGGTCCTTTACGCTGTTCCGGGGTATAAAAATAGCGCGTGACGCGATTGAGCTTCACAAGAATGAAAATCAAAAGGACGACGTTCACGCCCCATACGGCGAAGAGAACACTAGTCGACAGCATTTTCCTCCGCAGCAGCCTTCTTCTTTTTCTTATACTGCTTCTTCTTCGGGGTCGTTTCTTCTTCCGGGACTTCTTCTTCAACCGGAGATTCTTCAACCGGTGCAGCGGGTGCTTCAACCGGAGCTTCTTCAACCGGTTCGGCAGCAGGTGCTTCCGCCGTTTCTTCAGCCGGGGTTTCCGGGGCGGGTGTTTCAGGAACTTCAGTCGGGGTTTCGGGAACTTCCGGCTGCTTGGTTTCTTCAGCCGCCGGGGTTTCCGCTGCCTTCGGTTCATTCTTGATGTCGGCAGGCTTCTTGCGCTTCTTGCGCTTGGCTGCTTCCTTGGCAGCCTTCTTGCGGTTGATGAGTTCTTGGAATGCGGCGTATTTCATTTTTACAACTCCTTTGAAAGGGTGGTTTTAATTGTTTTCACGCGCTCGGCAACCGTGCCCGTGAGTTCCTTATAAGGAACATTACATTCTTTTGCAAATGCAATCAAGGCTTCGTGCCACTTCTTTTGGTAGTCCGCATCCGTGGAACGGACGCCATTTGCCTGAATGGCAAATTCCCCGGGCTTGGGGATGAATGCGTAGTCAATGCGGGCGGCCATCTTGCGAAGGCGCTGGCCAAATTTTGCCTTCGCGTCGGCGGAAAGGCTCGGATCGAGCGCCATATATGAAAAACAATCGAGCGCCGAGCGGTCCAAATAAACGATGCCATCCACCGTGCTTGCCTGATCCAGCTGCGATTCCATCGTGGACACAATGTATTCTTGCTTGTCAATTGTGGAAGGAAAACGCATCGAGGCCGCAATGTTGGAAGCGGACGGGGTAACCACCGTTCCGCCATCTGCGAAAAGTGCTGTAATGATTGAAGTCTTCCCAACGCCCTGGGCGCCGGATATGGAGATAATTTTATTCATTTGTTTTTTCCTAAGGTTTCAGGACGGGGACCTTGCGTTCAATTTGATCAAGGCGAATGAGGACTGCCGTGAGTCCTTTACGGAGGCGATATACGCGCACCGCCAAATAGATGCAAAGCAGGATAGCGATAATCGCAATAATCATCCAGGTGTTCATGCGCTGACCTCCATTTCGGCAATAACCGAGTTGATTTCCGCTTCGGCCTTTTTTAGCCAAGCATCACCCAACGAGGCGTCAAGGCCTTGGGCGAACTGGCGAAGGAACAAATCCAAGGATTCGTGCGCCTGCGATCCAATAATATTGAATACGAGGCGGGCCGTTTCCGGGTCGCTCTCCGCCTGAGGATAGATGGCAAGGACTTTGTTTGCGGCGCGTTCAAACGCCTTCAGCGATTCCTTGCGGACTGCCTTGATGGCATTATTCGTTTGTTTTATTGTCGAACGCATATGAAACCCTATACCAGTAAAGAACACCGCCGGATTGTTGGCAGACGATAAGAGTATCGTCCACGTTTGGATAGCACGGCGACCACTTCTCCAAACCCAATTTCGAGCGGACAGCAGGATCTTCAACCCCTACGCGAATATTCGGGAAGGTTTCCGACGGGTTGTCGGAATCGTCCGCGAATAGGAACGCATCGTATCCGCCAAAAAGATTTTTCTCCAGCACAACCTGTTCAAGACGAGTGACTTTCGCCGTGGCACCGACATTGTGCGGCATATCGAATGAATCTTTGATGTAATAACTCATGCCTTAATATACGCCGCACATTCCGGTTTTTTAAATCAAATGGCGATATGTGGAGGCCCACACATCGTTCATTGCCGTAACTGCGGAATCGCCTTCCACGGACTTTTTCACGATTGGGCGGTTGTTTACCGAGATTTCGACAATGTCATTTTCCGCGTCATATTTGAAGGACACATTGTGGCCCACGGCTGCCAGCATCTCTTCCATTTCAACAAGACCCGCCTGGATTTTGCGTGCATTCGCAATATCGGTGGCCTCCGTCTTGTTTTCGGAAATGGCGGTCACATCCACGGTGATGTCAAACGCGCCGTCCTTGTTCGGGCTGATATTGACCAGCGTCGGGTCAATCGTATTGGGGTCAATCTCATAGGGATTGAAGGTGCCGACATTTCCGATGCGGACATTGATCATAGCATCCGCAAGGCCGCCTTGACTGTCGATGCGGGAGCCGTTCAAGCCGATGGTCGGTTCAATTCCGGTCTTTTCCTTGACGGCGGCTGCCACCTTATCGGCGACGGACTGGGCATGTTGAAGGGCGAGCTTGGTTGCCCCGGCATTTTCGTAACGTTTCTTGACGTGCATATTGAATCTCCTTATTGGGAAAAATACATAAATACGCCCCGGGGCGCCAACCGGGCAAACATTAAGGTATATTGTAGTTATGGATTTTAACCACGATTACAACGGGGACAATGAATTTCTCTTGTCCGGAAACGCACAGCGCCTCCAGCAGGTGAAGGCAGCCATCCTCTCTTTCGGGGATATGGGCTACACCGATCCGGTTGTCCCTAACATCCAACGCGCCATCGGCGATTATACGGATGAAAATGGTCACATTGCGCTTGAAGGCGCCATCCGCGAAATCCTGATTACTTCTATGGTCGTTCGCCCGGAAGAGATCGTAAGCATTGCCGTAACCTCCCCAATCGGCGACAAAGGCTTCACCGCCCGCCTTGGTTTTACATTTGGCAAGCTGGAAGTAACAAACCCCGGCGTTCCTGAGACATAAAGGCGCCTATAAGCGCATAAAACAAAGAAGGCAGGTAAATACCTGCCTATTTATTTTCGCGCCTTAAACGCGCGTTATTTCTTCTTTTTGAGCATATCCGAAATCTTCACGATTCCGGAGTCCGTACCATCCAAGACGGAGGCAAGCGCCACAGCCTTCGTGTCAAGCTGGTATGCCATCGTAACGTCAATCGTCCTAGGCGCCACAAGGTAGTAAACATTGACCGGGACTTCCTGCCCGCCGCGATGGAGTCGGTCCTCCGCCTGCCAGTGGTCCGTAGGCGCCGCCGTGAACTCCACAAAGCAGCAATTAGAGCAAGCCTTCTGTAAGCCGTCAATGCCGACACCCGCCGACTGGATGTTCGCCACAATCACGCGGACATTTTCATCCGTGATGAATTCCGTCTTGATGCGTTCACGCTGCGCCGAGCTGGTTTCGCCGGTAAGGATGCGCACGCCTATTTCCTTGGATGCCAAGAAGTTTGCAATGTCATTTACCACCGCGTGATGCCAAGCAAAGACCAACAGTTTCTCATCGGTGGACAAGAAATCCATAATCCATTGCTTGCAGGCATCCGCCTTCAATTCATAGGCGCTTTGGAATAGGCCGGCGATGGCGGCGGATCTTTCAAATTCGGTTGCCTCGCGTGCCTTCTTCGCCTGCTCCTTATATGCCTCCATCTTGCCCTTATCAACGGAGCACGGAACCGTGGTGATGATTTTCGGCGGCAAGAAGGACATCACCTCCGCCTTGGTACGGCGAAGCGTTCTTGTAGACAGAAGCGCGTGGAGTTCCGGCGCATTCGTGATGCCTTCATATTTCGTCCCATACGGGGTTTCCTTCGGATTGCAATAGCGGTTAGCATACGCATAGAAATCCGGGAAGGTCTGCGCATCGATACAATGAAGCGTAGGCCACAGCTGAACGGGGCGGCTTCTAGCAGGCGTGCCCGACATTGCAAGCAGGCACGGGATTCTTGCGGCGAGGCGCATAAATGCCCGCGTTCTTTGGGAAGTGCGGTTGCCGATTGCCTGGACCTCATCGCCGATCAAGGCCTTGAAGCCCTGCGCGTAGAGGTTATGCTTCAGCGGGGAGCGCTCCCACTTGTAGAGAATGTCCCAGTTGATAACATAGGACTTGCCCGGTTCCAGCTCGCACGGACGCTCGCCGGAAAGGACCTCAATATCATCGCGCCCAAGCCACGATTTGTAGTTTGCCGCCCACTGCGTTTTGGTGGACGAGGTTACAACGATCAAGGCAGGGAGGAGGCCGTGATAACGCAGCCAAGCAAGCGCCTGAACAGTTTTGCCGGTTCCCTGTTCATCGAACAACGCAAGGCGAGGACGAACCAAGGAGAATTTGAGGAAATCTTCCTGATACGGGTAAAGACCAGGGAGCACCCTTTCCGGCTTATAGGGAGGAGCGGGACGCTGGATAACTTCGGGCTCCGGGATATTCCAGCCCGAGGCACGCAGCCACTCGCGCATTTCTTTGGTATTTGGAACGGACCACTTCTTGGTGGAAGCGGTATAGCGGCGCCCCGGAATGAGCTTGATGGCTTCAAGGATCCGGTGCCATTCAGGCGGGTTATCCTTATGCCATTCAAGGTCTATGCGGAGATTATTCAACGCATAGGTATACGTCATTCCTTCAATAGGAACGGGGTCCGGCATCGTGGTTCCGGTGGGCATAAAGCCCAAAGGTCTTTTCATTTGAAACATACTCAAATATACGGACCTTTTGACATGAATGGACTAATTTGGGTCGAATACCACGTCGCCGTAATCTTGCGCCTTGGCGGTCCCTACCGCCGGGTCCTTGACAAGATTTTCGGACCCTTCGGCATTGGGGTCGAATACTACCGGCTGCTCGCACTCCGGGAAGATGTCCTCTTCCTTGACATCCTCAAGGGTGATTTTGTCCCCGGGCTTGAGGAATATGGCGCCGTCCACCTTGCCAGTGGGCAGGCGCACATATCTATCGCCGTTCTTTGGACCGGTGCGGTTGAAGCTGTCCTTTTTAACGGCCATATTGCGTCTCCAGCATATTACGCACCACGCCCGAGAAGTCGATACACGGAATCATCACGGCGCCGTGAGCGGTAATGTGAATGAGCATCAAATCGCCAATGCGCAAATTCGTCGCGTTTTCAATGATAGCCTTGTACGTGGATAACTGGAGGCTGTAGTGGTAGTAATTCGAGTCCGGATAGTTCGCAAACGGGCCGGTCATGTTCTGCCACGGATTGTCCTTCTTGATTTCCTTGTTGGTCTTGTAGTCAAGGATGGCGAACTGGCCGGTTTCGGTATTGTAGGCGAGCAGGTCGATCGTGCCGCACAATTTCCAGTTGGAGTTATAGACAATCAATTCCTCACGCACCGGGATGTATTTTTGGGTAATCATCCGGTATGCATTATTGCAAACGGGGATGCGAGAGTTGTAGTCGCCTTCCATTTCAGGATACTGCGGATCGAAATGCGGGATGTAGCGTTTGTGCTGCATCAGGTTTTCCATATAGGCGTGAACCTCCGTGCCCAAGGCACAAGAGTAATCGCCGGCGCGTTTCCACCTTGCACGAAGTTCTTCCGGGGTGCAGCCGTTCTTTGCGGCCGACTTCTTTGCAATTTCATCCCAATCCTGCACGGATTCGAAATTCTTTACCCAAGAGGTTACGGATGTGAAATTTGTCCCGAGGGAGTCCGTATATTTATGCGGAACCGGGTCAAAGTGGATATCGTGGAATTTCCAAAGTTCTAAGTCTGTCATGACCATAAATATAACCTTTTTCAGTCCTTGAAACAATGACTATTTATGAGATGAAAAGGATGTGGCGTGAACAAGCTGTCCGCCAGTCCAAATCATATAGGGAAGCGAATACAATATACGGCGCACTGGCTGGATGCGGTTTGTCCGCAAATGCCTACTACGCCGAATTACGCCGCCTTGGATTATATGGTAGGGTCCGGTCGCGGAGAAAATAAAAGGACAGAGCTGCCCCACTTTGTGACCCCTATCTTATGCACGGACAGCTTGTATCGCCGGGCCATATGACGCCAAAACTTTTCGGCAACCTCATCCCAGCACCACAAATAAAATGTCTTGCCATATAGGTCCATAAAGCGGGACAACATCGTGTGCCCCATTCCGCTTGTCCCTTTCGCGGTATCGAAATCCCCTATATGCCAAATAGGGCCAACCTTGTAGGTTTCATTCCATTCCTCAAACCAGTAGGTCATCGCGCCCTTCAGCTTCCCCTTGACGGATAGAATCATAAACTCGCATTGATAATGCGGCTGTTCGAAGGACTGTTTGAACAAGACGGATTTGAAGGAATGAAGACCTCCGAGACGGCGGATCCTTTTCAAGGCGCTGTCCCAAGAGGTCGTGTGCCACTCATCAAAGCGGACCTTACTGGCGCATGCGGACTTCGTCGCAGATGTGCTTGTCGATTTCAAGCCAATTCTCCTCGCCCGGGGCAAAGCAGCCATTCGTGCCGGCGTTCGCCGAGAAGGCAAGCGCGTGCTCGTTGCTCATTTCCGCCCAGCATCCGCCATCCTCGGAAACTTCGGCTTCAATAACCAGCGGCACCGCAATCCACTTGAAGTTGTGCATCACCTTGACCACGCCGTTCTTGTAAAGGATGTCCTCCACAAGTTCCTGCTCTTCCGTCTTGACCAGCAAGACAATAGCATCGTGAATCTGTCCGATTATGCGGCTCTTCAAGCCCAGCCTTTCGAAGTCGGCAACGTCATCTCCAAGCGCCTGGAGCAGCGTGTGGAAGCCGGAACCTTGAATGCAGCGGTTGGCACATTCGGTGAAGGACATAGGGCCGTAGCAGCGGCATCCCATATAGCCTTCCACATAGCCGTTCTTTTGGTAGCGGTCCCATTCGGCATTACGCCATTCGTTGTAGACCTTGAAGCGCTCGTTCCAAAAGATCGAGTCGGCGGTTTTGACGTGTTCGAGGAATTGATCGTAGGTGGCAACGCCGTGCGCCCGCAAATTGTCCTTCGCGGTATCCGGCATCTTTGCCCACATTCGCTCCGCACAATGCTTATAGCTGGCGCCGTAGAACGAGCTGAAAACATAGCCCATCTTGATCGATTGACGCTCCAGCTTTGTTACATCCTCCGGGCGCCTCATATACATGTCCGCCGCAGTATCGCGGTGCATATCGGAAGAGGGGTCCTGAAGATATTTCAACATGCTCGGGTCGTGGTGGTAGCTTGCGGACACCATAACTTCCAGGGACTTGTAGTCCGCTTCCATATACTTGTAACCGGGCGGCGCAATAAACATCGAGCGGAGAATATGCTTCATCACTTTATCGCGCTTCGGAATGTTTTGGAAGTTAGGCGAGTCGGAGCTGGAACGATAAGTAACAGGTCCGCCGGATTCACTTCCGGCACCCGTGGACAAGTTAAAGAACGGGCGAATCAAATGGGTTTGGGTAGGCTCGTCCCACATTGCCTCACGCGCGTAGCCTTTGATAAAGGTCTTCCCGATCTTTGCATACTTGCGCATTTCAAGGATATTGTTGGCGAGCGGAGTGTTGAGCTTTTCGAGGAACTCCACGTTCGTTGAAAGGCCTTCGGCCTCGCTTTCCTTAATATCCCCGGTAAGCAGGAACAAGCGCTTCAAATCCGGGACGGAGTTTGGATTGAGGATTGTGGCATATTTTTGCTTGAATGCTTCCGCTTCCGGGGAATACAGCACGGCGTGAAGCGCCGCCTGACGCTTTTCTTCAACCTCGCCTTTTGCCTTTTCCACAAGCTTCATATCAATCGGAAGGCCGCCGCTTTGAACCTTGGAAAGCGTAACCATCCCGCGGAGGAAGAATTTGAAGAATTCCAATTCCTTGCCAACCATTTGCTTTTTCTGAATGTCCGTAAGCATAATGGTGTACAAGGAGTCCTGCCCGCAGTAATTGTCAATGCGCATCCAAGGGACTCTTTCGCCACCTGCCAGCCTATTCAAGGAATAGCACGATTCGCTGTCCTCGCCCGGCATTGTCTGCGACAGATACGGGTCGGCATCGGTATCATACCCGATGATGCCAAGTTCCGTGTAGGTGTGGAATTTCAAGCCAACCTTTTGGTTGTTATTGAGAACGTGGGCGCCAATGCAGGTGTCCCAAGACCAGTTGGTCGGCCAATCGGTAACGGTGCCGCCGAGGCCCGCCTTGAAATGCGTCCAGCAGGTTTCAAAGTCCGCCTTATGCGCCACAAGGCCAACGGGACTCCCCGGCTTATAAAGTTCGTGCCAAGCATCAATGAGTTGAGGACAATCCTTGTCCCACTTAAAGCCAATCGCGCGATACTTGCCGTTGGCACGCCAAGCGAGGGAGCCTGCCACAATTTGCTGCTCCGGGCGA